>Ga0316204_10002557_pt1 | contig 40505 bp, 39 predicted proteins | sample 6monrhotite_MG_2_FD_205661 | JGI IMG/M metagenome (GOLD analysis project Ga0316204, IMG submission 205661) | Microbial mat bacterial communities from mineral coupon in-situ incubated in ocean water Damariscotta River, Maine, United States -... | ecosystem: Environmental > Aquatic > Marine >...
TGATCTTCGGTCGATACGCGAATCCAAACGCCGACGGCCTTTTTGGTGTCCATGAGCGATTCCTTATTGGTTGCAGGGTCAGCTTATCACAACCAGTTTCAGAGCGCGTCAGATGTATGAAGCGGCCTTTTTGGGCACATTGCTAGACCCGCGAATTTGACCAGCCAGTGGCGATCACTTACCGCGAGGCATGCCCGGACCGCTTGCAGGATCGGAACCATCAACGACTGCTTCATTCGATGCCGGCTTAGACCCCAAGAACATTGCAATCAGCGGTATGGCATGAGCGCCAATGGCAACAGCTTGAATGATCCAGCTATCATCATTGGTGTTGTTGTAGCTTGCCGTCATAAGCGCAAACGATGGGCTCAAGAACCAAACCTTTACCGCTGACACAGTGACCGTCAGGATCGCAAAGACACGATCTCCGAAGAAAGCCCCAATCGCGGCAAGCGCCAGCGCGAGCCCGCCGATATAGAGCCCATAAATCGGAATAAAGACCGACAGCATAAGAACGACAAATCCTGCTATTCCAAGGCCAGTGGCCGCTTGTTTGCTCATGATGCATCTCCTGTTTGTGTGGTGTTCCCGGTCGCAATATCGTTCAACCGGTCGGCTATGGCCCGGCCCAGAACGTCTTCAAGTTCATCCTCGCTAGGGCTGTCATTCCCCATTCCAACGATGAGGTCGATTTCGGTGACCCAGATCTCGCTCTGTGTATCTCGCGAATAGAGATGCACGCGCGAACGCATCGTTATGGCCGCGCGCGAGAAAGAGAACGTGTTGGCATCGGTCTCCACGCCAAGCGTTCGGATAGCCAAGACCAAGTCAGCCCCGGATATCGCGGCAAACTGTTCGAAGGCTGCACGCCGTTCTTGTGTGGTGAGGTGGTCAATTTCAGCCGGAAGGTCGTTATCGCGAATGATCCGTGCGGCGTTTGAAGGCGTGATGACGCTTGCAAACCCCATGGCCTGCTCAACCTGCTCGGCGGCAACGACCAGTGAGCGGTCTGATGATGTCCAAAAGGCGAGCGTATCGGCCCCAGATACGAGTTGGGAGGCTTGAGGCTCGATACGCTCGTTGGGGAGTTCTACGCCAACCTCAGACCCAGAAGCCGTTTGAAACAATTTATATCCGAAAAAACCGGTAGTCGCGAGGCTGGCCCCCATCATGAGGGGCGCGGCTGCGAGCGCGACACACCCCGATAACGGAATTGCCAGTAGCACCAATATCATGGCGCGCCAGGCACGCACCGCCGACCAGTTACTGCTTTTCATGGACTTTCTCCCGCATTGAACACTTTGGGGGGAAAGTGTTCAATGGCGATGGAGGTACGTTAAATCCTGGAAATGGCCATTCGAGCCTACCCATCCTTTAAGGGCGCGCTTCGCTCCTATAAGCCAGCGTGATCGGGCACCAGCAAGGCGGGGTGTCAACGGACGATGGGGTCCACCGGGCAGCTTCCTTCAATTTGATCCGAATATCATTGCAAATATTTCAACCAACTCAGCTTCACGCCCGTTGGCGAGTGGCGAAGACAAGGCGACTGCCTCCTCGCGGGTTTGCACCAGGTCACAGGCGGAGATAGCGCGCGCCGGCTTTGAAGAGCTATTTGGTGTGTTGGCGGGGTAGTAGCTCTCGATAGCGCCTCGAGACAACACCGCGATCCCACTGCCTCGCAGATTATCCAGTACGGGACGTAAAGCCGCCCGTGCTTCGTCATCTTCCAAGCAAGCTTTTTCTCTCGCTATTGGCGTCTCCCAAGTGAAAAGCTCATCAAGATTTGCGATCTGTTCAGGTGTTGTATTTCCGCTAGCTTGTATCGCGCGGACAATTTGCCTGACACTCTCGTACCGTTGAGCCCAGCTTTGGGTGTTTGTCTGCCGCTTGATCTGACGCGAATTCGGCTCTGCCACAACCTGCAGCGCTTGGATGCGGCGGTCTATATTCTCAATCGCAGTATTCCGTAGCTGTGTAGCTTCGTCGGATCCGCCTAAGTGTTGATAGTCCTTAAACATTGCGTCGAGGTCCGCGACGACAACTACCCGAAGACCGAAAGATTCAAAGAAATTACGGAACCGACCGAAGTTGCCTTTTCCTGAAACGCGAACGAGTGAGATGTTCTTTTTGTCAAAATTCCATTCTGGGTTCAGCCTCGGTGCGACATGTTTGAAAAAGGCGTCATCGGACTCGCCTTCAAACAATGCGACCGACCGGCTGAAGAACGCTGCATCCGCGTTTTCAAACCGAGCAAGCCTGAATACCTCCGCTCTCTCCTGGTCGAGCACAAAGTTGACCGGATAGAGTTTGCCTATGGGTTTCGGTTCTGCGTCTTCCTTGGCTACACGTACGAAGGATGCAGTAACCCCAGGCGCGAAAAACAACGGTGAATGGGTCGTAACAATAAGCTGATGCGTGGTTGATATTCCTGCCAACGCGTCAAAAAGAATGCGTTGAGACCGTGGATGAAGAAACAGCTCGGGCTCCTCGAATAAAAAAAGAAGTGGTCTCGGCGACCGCGTTTGTTCCCCTTCGCCTTGTTCCTCCGCTAATAATCGACGTTCTGCCAACAGAACCACATAGCTTCGTAGAATTGCGAACGTCAGAGAGCGCTTAATACCATCGCCCTTCTCGTCGACCAGATCCTTTGATCCATCATCAATGTAAATTTTAGCGTTGTTCAGAATAACTTTCAGTTCAGGCGGAGGAATGGAAAGCTCAACCTTCGCAGTTGTAAAATGCTCCTGAAGAAAGCCTTCAATTCGCCCCTCATAGTCGCGGACCTTTGCGTGACGGTTGTCAGACTGACCGCCTTCAGTAGCCCGCCGATTTAGCAACGTATCGAGGTCCATCAGAGCTTGATTGATGGTGTCCAAATCGGGGGCCATATCCTCGAGTAGTAGGCCTAAAAGACGACCGAACGACGTTGACTGCGTCGTCTTCAAGTCGTCCTTCAAATTCTTTACAGCAGGAATGTAGATCACTTCCGGGAGCAGATTGGAAATCGAAGACGACATTCCTGTGGGAAGGTCGGCTTCCACAAGTTCCCAAGTGGTCCCCTCGTCTTGCGCGATGCGCTGCTTCACATGCTCTTTTGCAGCTCCAACGGCGTTGAATGCCAAATCATCGCCGGAAAATTCGATGTATTTCTCATTCAGGGTGGCCATGATCGCGCCGCCGCGCTTGTTTCTAAACGCGTCATCGATCGCTTCGTCACGGTATCGCTCTTCAATTGGCCGGGCCGACAGCATCTTGATCGCAACCTTATTGCCAACAGTATAGCGGACGATAATCGTGAGCTTCTCGTCACGAATACGAGGCTGGATTTTCGCCTGTTGCTCAGGCGAGAGGCGTGCCAACTCCTGTTCGGTGACCTGGTCGAACGAAAGACGCATTTCAATCGCCTGACCTGATTCATAGAATAGAGCTTCCGGAAGTTCGTTGGGCGGCTTGAGCGCTATCGATATCGCCTGGAGCACGGAAGACTTGCCCGCATTGTTTTCTCCTACGAGACAAGCGAAATCTCCTGGCTGGAAATCGGCAGAATGCAAGCTCTTGAAGTTTTTGATCTCTACCCGTTCCAGCTTCATTGTGCCCCCAGTGTGAAAATGGTTTTGAAGTGGTGAATTTCTATTGTCTACAATGCTAGATAGATTTACACCAAGAATTCAAAATGGCCTATGATTTTAAGAATTTGTCGCCGTTGGACTTTGAAGATCTCGTGCGAGATCTCATTGGGTGCGAGCTTGATATTCGTTTCGAAGCGTTCTGTGCCGGGCCGGATGGCGGTATGGATGGTAGACACTCGAAGGGCTCTAAGACGATCATCCTACAAGCCAAGCATCGAGAGGGTTCGCAGTTTGCGTCGCTTGTTAGCGCAATCAGGAAGGAACGCCCGACGATCGAAACCCTTCAAGCTTCACGCTATTTGTTGGCAACGTCGAAGGGCCTAACCCCATCGAACAAAGCAGCCCTAGCCGAGGCAATCGGCCCCAGTCTTCAAACCGAAGCCGACATTTTTTCCGCCGACGACCTTGAATCATTGCTTCGAAAGCATTCCTGGGTGGCAGAGGCGCACATCAAGCTTTGGTTAGCTGAGACAGCGGTGCTTAAGCGCATCCTCTCGGCCGCGATCCATGCAAGAAGCGATTTGGTCAGAGATGAAATTGAGAACAAGCTAAAGCTCTATGCACAAAATCCAAGCTTCTCGGAAGCGCTGAAAATTCTCGAAGAGCGCCACACTGTTATCGTTACCGGGCCACCGGGTGTCGGCAAAACAACCCTAGCGGAAATGCTTGCGTTTTCGCATATGGCGAAGGGGTGGGAGCTCGTTGCCATCAATGATCTTGATGAAGGATTTGGCACCGTCGATGACAGTCGTAAGCAGGTTTTTGTATTCGACGACTTCTTGGGTGCAGTGGAGCTCAATAGTCAGGCGCTAGGGCGCCACGATTCCGACTTGGTCCGCTTTGTCCAAAGAGTGGCGAAGTCCAAAAACGCCCGATTCATCCTCACTTCCAGGGCGTATCTGTTGAAGGAGGCGAGGCGGGTGTCTGAGAGGCTCGCAGGTCCTGAAATTCGAATTTCGGATTATGTATTGGACGTAGCAAGTTATACGCGCCGAATTCGTGCTCGGATACTTTACAACCACCTCAGCGCCAGTGACTTAGAGAGCAAATTTATTCATCTCTTGATCCGAGATGGAGCTATTCCAAAAATTGTGGATCACAAAAACTTTAGCCCACGGATAGTCGCGTGGATGACGAGTAATATCCGGCTTGTGGGTGTCGATCCGGAAGGTTACTCTGAAGCCTTCATCCATGCTCTCGATCATCCTGAAGAGATTTGGGACACCGCATTTCGAACCCATATTTCGAATGCGGCTCAAGATTTACTGATAACCTTATTCTTTGCGTCGCAATACGGCGTAGAAATAGCCCGACTTCGTGCCTCGTATGAGGCTACCCGTAAAGCCATTTGTGACAGGTATGGGCGCTCGCTTGGGCCGAAGGACTACGAAGACGCATTGCGTGTTCTCGAGGGGAGCTTCATCGAGATTTCCAATGGGCGCGTGTCGTTCATCAACCCTTCTCTGCGGGACTACCTATCGACTTATCTCGCAGATATGGAATTGCTTCGCGTAATTGCGCCTACCGCTGTGTACGCAGACGTTATGGAAGCTATTTGGCAGCACTTTAAAGGCGTTCGAGACGCTCTTGGCCATGAGCCTGTTCTTGTTCCGATGTTCTTGGATGCGGCGCAGAGGCTCCTTTCGCTTCCAACATGGCAACGGACCCGCGGCAAATATGGATGGTCGCTGTCGGCAACCGACCTTTCCAACACCAGTCGTATTCGATTGCTGCTGGAATGGTATGATTACTCGGGTGAAAATCGGTTTGCTGCATTGGCCTGTGAACTTGCTTCCAATCCGGTCAGTGGATTGGACTCTTGGCGTGATGGCTCAGATGCAATGGAGCTTTTAGCAGACATTCGATCTGGCATGATCGCGACTCTCCCCAATCCTGAGGAGCTCGCTGAGGCGCTTTCAAGCTCAATCGAAGCTATGCTTGAGCAGGGAGGTGAAATCGAAGATTTTGAAGGAATATTGAATGACGCTGACCGTTATGGTGAGCAGCTTGGCGACCGACTTGTTGAGAAAATATACGACGTGGTCCGGTCCGAGATTGAGAATGCGGAAGATGCGATACGCAACGAAAATTCAGAAGCGACTATCGAAGAACGCGTTAAACTCTATCGTACGCTAGGCGAACAGGTAGGCGTGTCTTCCTATGATATAACGCGTTTGGAAGACTGCGCTCACGAACGAATGGCTGAATTGGAGCAAATGTCAGACGCCCACGAGCCTGGCCCTTCGGTTGCTGGAGGCGGCCAAGCCTCTGATAAGATTTCGGATTCCGAACTCGCTGAAATGTTTGCTTCGTTGATGGACGCTGAAGAAAAGCATTGAAGCCGTAAGCAGGTTGGTCGCATGCAACCTTGCCTCCTGAACCAGGCCAGCTGATCGTGGGAGTTGCCAGCTTTTTGGATACGGACCCTCACCCTTCCCATAAACGGCTCGCGATCGCTCGCTCTTCATCCCCTACAACATTCGTATAGATCGCTGTCGTCTCGATGCTCTCGTGACCTAACCAGCGTTGAACGAGATTAAGCGATACCCCGGCTTGTATCGCAGTTACGCCAAAGCTGTGCCGCAAGCCTTTGGGGCACGCGTGAACACCCGACAGATCCAAAGCGTGCATGACCCGCTTCACCACGCTCCAAGCGGTTGTACGTCCCCATGGCCACAAACGATCGTCTGGCTCTAGATCAGCTCCGTACTCTTGGAGCTTTGCCAGAATATCATCCGGTAATGGGACGACCCGATAAACAGCACGACACTGGCGCTTTTTGAGCGAACGAATGACCACCGCCCGCATCTCTTCATCAACTCTCTCCTTAGGAAGCTCCAGCGCTTCGCTTGGACGGCACCCTGAATAAGCCAACAGGAGACAAAAAGTCTGCTGCGGCAGCGGTAGCATCGCACATGCTTCAATAAAGCGTTTTCGCTCCGCCGGTGTCAGGTATTTGCGTCTTCCAGATCTATCAAAAATCATAGTTCGAAAGTTGCCTCGCGTCTCAGCAGGCTGAACCCACTTTTCTCTTGACGCGAGAGCTATAGAGGTGAACACTTTCCCCCCAAAGTGTTCAAAATATACCACAAATTCAACTTCCGAGCACGTTCATTCTCATCACCAAGCAAACGCGCAGAGTCAAAAAAATCAAGATGCCAGCGGCTGCCCACAAGAGTGCGGACTACTGGCGGACACACAAGCGTTGTGGCGTCTAAGTTTTTTTGAAACGAAACAACGCCTCGGGAGAATCAAGCCCGAATCATCCTACGAAATGTCAAGCAAATCAATAGTATGTTATACTATTCCCATGGAGGAATAGTTATGCCAAGAATGTTCTTTTCTCGTCAAATGACGAAACAAGAGTTTGAAAAAGAGCTTAAGAAGCGACAGCGAGAAATGGCTGCCTTCGTCAGCCAAATACGTGCTTCTTCTGAAAAATATTCTTTTGAAAGCGTATTTAAGCCTCACAATAAGTGAGGCTTTACCTTAATGAAATTACGCCAAGCACAACAAACAAGACAATAGAAAGCAGCAACGTAGCTAAACTTAAAGCAATTAGTTTGTGTTTTCTATTTTGTGCGGCACGGTTAAATTCAATCGACTGCTCATATAGAGCCCCGGTAGAGTGATAAAGGGAATCTATCTTAGGTTCCGCAGAAAGCTTTTTCCACGCAGATGGTGGAATCCCGGGCGGAAGTAGAGCTACTGGAATTGCGGCCAAAATTGAGAAAAGTGATGCTAATAGCGAGCCCGAAGCAAGCACAAGTAGTCCATATATTAGAAACGGATCAACCCCTCTGGAGGCAAAGGCGGCTACGCCAGAAAGGCTTGCCGCAGTAAGAGCTACACAAACGCCTGCCAGGGCGGAAGACCTTTGATCTGCTGCGATCAATAGGCGCAGCTGAGCGTCAAGTCTTGCTTCTGCAAGCCGAGAAATTTCTTTCCACGCAGGATTGCAATCTGCCAAAGGATCAGGTGTACTACGTTGCATGAGCAATGATGATAACAGTAATTCTAAGCCTTCGGCAACTGAAATACTCGAGGAAGGAAAATCAGACGCCGCGCTAAGGCTTCCTCGGCCGGAGCTGCCTGAGTGGTGGCCAGAATACGATGATTTAGAGGCGTCTATCGAAATCTCGAAACAGAAGCGCTAATTACAGGTCGAACACCCGTCAATTATCCGTCACACCAGCCGATTCCACTATTCTTCACTAAATAGATGATCAAAAAATTGTCGGGCGCTGTTGTGCTCAAGATGCATCATAAACCGGTGCGCCTTCTCGAATTTTCTGAAGCCCTCGATAAAGTTTTTGTCATAACGTAGAACGGCAGCTATGGCGCCGCCTTGTTTGAGATCGGTGGCATCAAGCAGTATATCAAATAGGTTATTTTTTCCGAGTTTTGCTGAAACAACCCACAGGTACTTTGGTGCACTTTTGAAAATTAATCTGGCTTTATCTTCTGCAAAACAAGGTGATTTCACAGCCAATCTGCGCGCCTTCTGTATATCCGATAAATACAAATCCCATTCTATATTTAAATAATTTTCTGTTCCGCCATTACCAATTTCATAAATTGTATTTATTTCTGCAACCAGTTCAATTACATCTTCAATTTGTGTGCGAATTTTGTGGTATACAGGTGTTAGTATTTGTGAGATGTACGCAGATTCAAGGTCTTTGCCGTGTACTCTGACAATGTCATCAACTATTTCTATTTTTGTATAAGGTCCATTATTGTCGTCGTGTACATAAAGCTCGCTTAGCCGATTAGAAACAAAACAGGGGCGGGACTGTTTTCCTTGAACAGGTTTAGTTAGGCGCCTTTTAAGTTTATACCCAACGACCGCGACGGCATGTCTATCCACATCGCGGCCATACCTATTTTTCGAACCATAATTCAGCGTCATGATGGGCGGAATGCCGGACTTTAAAAAGGCGTATAGCACACCTTTTGCGGTCTCGGTGTCATATAAACGCCTGCGCTCAAATGCCAATATGGCTTCATCATTGCTGCGCTCAGACGGGTCAGCCCCCTCGGTGATTGTCGTCTTAGATGAGCTTGTGCTGCTGGCGAGTTTCGCACCAGGAGCCGTTGGCTCGTCAGGGTAAGCTCTCTTTCTATACTTATAGGATGAGAGGTCATGATAAAACCAATCAAGGCCAACGGCACGTATAGCAGCGGACATTTGGAAGTGGTTTAAGCCGCTGTTGGGTAGTGTCCGTTTTGAGAAATTATGAGCCTGGTTCGCTTTTGTCGTGATTTCATAAGGCGAAAGCGTTGGGTGATCAAATTTTCTTGCGGTTGCCGAAAGCGCGCACCACAATGCAACTGTCGCGCAAGCAGCAACCTCATTGTCTTGCTCCTGAAACAGAGAGCAATCAACCTCAAGCCGCGTTGATCCGAGGAGAGATCCATGATTTTCACGTACTGGAAATTTCGCTCCAGCAATTGGGGGGGGAGGCATCGCCGTTCGCCCGACAACAGTGTGCGGGAGCGGCTTTATCACACAATACCCTATATACCCAAGATCGCGCAGCCCTTGATCGTTGCCGTCTAGCAATACCTTGAGAAAACTTTCGGCCTCAAACTCAGAACTAAAAAAATGAGCACGCCCACATCGTCGCTTATACCGATTAAAACACCGCGAGTAATATCCGGTGAAATCCTCTAGGTAGTGGCGGTCAATGTATTTCTTCTCCCAAACGATTTGTCGCGCACCAAGCTCTTCTGCTAGACGCAATACCGACAAAAGCTGTTTCTTTTTCCCAAGAGCCTTAAACCGGTATTGGAAAGCTTCAGAGGAAACACTTTCACCGTCGCGTGAAAACATTTCCTTGACCGGCTCAAGGAAATTATCAAATTGTCCCGCCTCAAAAGGGCGGATATCAATATCCATAAGTAACTACGTGCTATCTTGTTACGGGCTCGGCGAATCGTTCTGGTAAAGCAACCGTTGCCCGTTTGTAGGAGTTCACGAGGTCTTGATGCTCGCTTAGGCGTTCGCGAATTACCTCGCCAACATCTCTATCGATAAGCAGAGCTACCGGCGCTTCAAAATATCCGACTTCAGGTGTTATCAATTTACTCGCTCTTCTCTTGCTCACAATTCGAACCTCCAGGATCAGCTCCACCCTTGCCAGTATGCAAAAAACATACCTAGCGCCGCTCGCTTAAGGGCGGCACTTGCCGTGGACGATATCGCGTCTCTAAAAATGGGTTCCCCCATAACCGGCGCCAAGCTAGACACCGATGTTCCCCGGCTCAATCTAGCGTTCAGCAAACGAATCAGTCTTAAAACCAGAGTGGCACCACATCTTGTGGTAGGCAAATACTTCACCCCAATCTCTGGGAACATTCTGCCTATAGGCAACAATGAGCTAGCGTCATAGAAACAAATTGTTACCTTTATTACGAATCGGTTACTCGCGTTTTGGCAAAATTCAACTCCTCTAGGAGCTACATTGTGCTTGAAACAGGCCTTCGGGCGCTCGCTTCGCGCACGGGCTATTTAGGTTGTTTGGCGATCGCATTGGCTATCGCCTCGCGCTTACGCCGCACTTCATCCGGTGAGATAGACGCAAACTTCGTCGTGACGCGGTAGCCGCGAACCGTCGTTTCTGCCGATGAGAGCTTGGCCGCACGTTTGTTTAAGAAGGACTCAAACTCTTCCGGACCTAGCACCGTGAATTGCTTTATCTGACCGGCTGTCAGCGCTTCACTGATTGCCTTCCCAAAACTGGCTCGCTTAGCCGTATCGGGTACAATGAGCACCACTTCATCAAACCCGGCCTCGAAACATTTTTTAACATTGCCGGTTTCGTGATTGGCTTCTGTGGTTATGGAAATCTCAACCGCGATTTTCAGATCGTCATGCTCCAGCGCGACATCCACACTCCCCTTCCTGTCTAAGACCGGATTTTCAATCGTGGCTTTAAACCCGCGTTCCTGGCCGAGATTTCTAACCAGTTGTTGGAGCTTGGTGTGCTGGCGGCCACCCACGCCGGCCATATAGCTGTCGATCTCTTTTTGGCGATTGCCTTCCGGCACCGCCTGCGTTGGTAGCGGCGGCTCTGGCTTGGGCTCTGGGTTGGGCTCAGGTCTTGGCTCGCGCGGCTCCGTTGTTGGCGCAACATCTTCGGGCGGCGTGTCAGTCGTCTCTGTGTTGGCCGGTTGGGACTTTTCTGGCTCCGGTTTTGGCGGTTCAGGATCTGGGTCTGGCTTGGCGGGAGCGGTCTCGTCTTGCGCGCCAATTATTCGCTCAACCTCATCAAGCGTGGCGCAGTATCGCGCGCGGTTGGCATCGATGAGGCTTTGATAGGCCCCATCATCCATCATCGGCAGGCTGTTGATCGCGCCGAGCTCGACATTGATACGCAAGGCTTGCGGGGTGCGGTTTTTGATAAAGGCCGCAAATTCTGAGCGCCCGCGCCGTTTGCGCATGCCGGAGATAAATTCCGCATCGGTTTGCATATCATCGCTTAAAGCGTGCGCATCTTTAGCCGATACTCCACCGGCAAATTTTAAGGATGTGGAGGCCATTACGGTCGAGCGCAGTCGTGTCGGCATTTGTTCAAGATGCTGGACAGCAACATGCAGGCCCACACCGTATTTGCGGGCCTGGTTGAAGAGCTGTTCTAACGTCTCATCAAAATAATCGTGAGCCTCGTCGATATAGACAAAATTGGTGCGGCGTTCGTTTTCTTCGATGGTGGCCCGTTCCAATGCGGCCTGAGCAATTCTGGCGATAAAGAACCGCCCGAAGATCGAACAATTCTCTGCCTTCAACAAATCCTTGGCCGTATTGATGAGGATGATCTTTCCCTCATTCATGGCTTCAAACAGATCAATTTTGTTTTCCGGGTACGAGAACATCCGTTCAAAGACCGGATTAGCCAGCACACCCCACAGGCGGCGCAAGATTTGTTGTTTGGTGGCGCGAAACCCAGGCGAGAAGAATTCGCGCTCAAAGAAGCGCTTGGCCGACCCGTCCAAGCTTTCCATGTAGGGCTTGTAAGGCCTGCCATCCTCCATCAGGGCGCGCAGCGTTTGAATGGTGGCGCCTGGTATCGCCAGCATCAATCTTGCCAGATAGCGAAAGACGACGCCCTGTTTTTGGGTAAGCTCAGCGCCTAACAGCGCGGAGAAGAAATACTCATAAAGATCGATAACCGAGTGTAGGACGCGCTCTTTGTCGGCGCGTGACATGGCATCCAGCCGGTCATGGTCAAAAGCAAAGAGATTGAGCGCGACAGGAAACTCCACATCATTGGGATCAATGAGGATGAGCCGGTCGCTGAGCGAGTTTGCGCCTTCCGGATCAAAGAGCGCCAGCCTTGAAATCGTGTGTATGAGATCGCCCTGGCTATCGATGACGATGACGCCGGGCGGTGTCTCGTCAGTGCTCGTGAGATCATGATGGATGAGTTTAAGCAGAAGTTGGGTTTTGCCATGCCCGGAACCGCCGACAATGAGGGAGTGCTCGGTGCGGACCGTGTCAGGAATAGCAATGGGTAGAGGGGCTTCAAAAAGATATTGAAACGGCGTTCCGGTTAGATAGGTCTCAACCAGAGCCGGTGGTGATTTATCTTTCGCCTGGGCTGGATTGATGAAGCGCTTGGCCGGTGATGGATCGTTTTCGTCGACACCCGAAGCGCGAAAGAGGTTGCGGGCCAGTTGCTCACGCAGGCTTCGAAAGAGATCGGCCTTGAGAATCTCTTCGTCGTTGAGGAGCGTGCCATAGGTCGATTCAACCGCCCCGCTCGCATCATGCGTTAAATCAATCAGTGATGTTGTGAAAACAAGGTGGTTATTCTCATCTGATGAGGTCTGGGTGTCTTCAAACCCATCCTCGGCAATATCGCGCAATATGCCGCCCGTGATCGCGCCGATGACACGGCGTCCCAGATCGAGCCGGTAGTCGATATCGCCCAATAGGCGCTCGCGCAGGAGCAAGGTTTTTCGAAGTTCAGACTTGGTTTTGAGATCAAAATACGCCCAGTCCTCTTCGCGCACCTCTGGGAAGCTAAAAAACTCAGCCTCCAGCAACGCCTCAACCGGGGCATAGAGCGCGCCAAGGAGCTTTCCCGTCGGTTCTCCCTCACAGCGGTCAAAGACCTCACGAAAGGTCTCATAGACCTGCGCATCACGAAATTTTGTGTCGGCAAAAACCGACGCACTGAAGGCGTCAGACAGGCGGGCGTGGAGGGTTTTGAGCTCGATGAGCTCCCGGTCACGCTCACTTACCCCGCCAGAGAATACGCCCCGACCAATTTTGGGACCAACAGACGGCGCATTGACGCCCGCTTGCCAGCTTTCCTGCCACCAGTTGGATAGGTTTGAGAAAAAATCGTCAGACACTGGTCCGCACTATGCGGCTGCTGTTATCTCAACGATCTGCTCAGTCCCGTCAAAGCGCTTGGCGGTTTCAAGATAACCGGCAATATTCTCGCACGCTTGATGAACCTGATTTTCGGTACTGATGACCTCATTAAGATCCTTGCATTCGAGATGCTGGCCATTGATGAGGTCATTCATCGTAAACACGCGCTTGGTCAACTTATCCATCATCATACCGCCAAGCGCACTGACCTTTCCGGCGCGCGCAAGAGTGTAATTCTGATCGGCAGTTTCAGACGAATAGACTTGTTGTTTTTGGAGTTTGTATCTCTTGACGAGTTCAGCTTCTTCAGGCGTCAATTCAGCCATCACATCAAGAATGAAAATGGCACTTCCTGTCAGCCCGGATTTTTGGCTTCGGCGTAGTTTGAGTTGCATGTCGCTCTCCCGAATGAATTCCCCGTATACGAGAAATTATCGAACACACACAACTTATGCGAGTCTTTTTTAAGTGTAATCGTAATTCCCCTCTGCCTGTTTCAATTGTTCTGGGGTCAAGGTTACAGCGCTAAACGGCTTGCTCGGTGCCCCGTCTATCATCAACCGCAAATAGATATGGTGATTGGCCAGGCTAATTAGGTCGAGGCGTAAGAATTTGGGCTCAAACTCTTTAGCCAGATAGCCCGCATCAGCCGCGCTCACCCGAAAGCTGATCAGCGTTCCGGCATTTCCCAAAACCGCATGATGAATGTCGGTTTCCAGCTGGTGTAGATATTGATGGGCCATGATCATGGCGACACCCATCTTGCGCAGCTCTGCTAGCATTTCAGCAATCGCCAAAGTCGTGAAATTCTGAAACTCATCGACATAGATGAAGAACGGACGGCGCTCATTTTCAGGCATATTGGCGCGTGAAAAGGCGGCAAGGCTGAGCATGGTGGCGAGCACCCCGCCGATGAGCCGTGTGCTGTCTGATCCGAGCCGCCCTTTGGAAAGATTGATGATGAGGATGTTTCCCTCATCCATCACCTTGCGTAATCGCAGTGGATTGTCGGTCCCGGTGAAAAAGCCATAGAGGCGCGGGTCAGACAAAAGCGCGCCCACTTTGGTTTGAATGGGCGCGATGGAATCAGCCTGAAAGCGCACAGAGTATTTGGGAAATTCCTTGACCCAAAACCGCCGAACCGGCTCGTTTTGAATATATTTGACGACCTCAGCGCGATACGTCTTGTCATTCAGGAGCTTCAAGATATCGGGCAGTGTCGCATGGGGCTGGTCAAGCAAGGCCAGAAGCGCATTGCGAAACATGTATTCCATGCGTGGGCCCCAGGCATCGCTCCACATCATCCGAAACACATCCAGCAATCCTGACGCGACGAGTGGGCGCAAGGGCGCGCTGGTTCGCATGAGGGGGTTGTAGGAGAGATCGCAGTCCGGCGCAGCCGGATCGAGATAAATCAAACGATCCTGCTGCTCCTTGGGAATGGTGTCTTTGATGCGTTCGGCCAGATCGCCATGCGGGTCTAAAAGCGCGCAGCCACGCCCCGACGCAACATCATCGGCCAGCATGGAATGAAGCAGCGTCGTTTTGCCAGTGCCGGTCTTGCCTATGACATAGATATGCGAAAGACGGTCGTGATGCTTGATACCAAAGACGCGTCCATCGTCACGGTGGCGTGTGCGAGCAAAGCGTTGAACATTGGATATTGGATTGGTAGGCATTAGGCCAGTTTACCGGGATGCATGTTTTCCCAGTAGGCACGCTCTAAGCACGGCATTGTTTTCCGAAATTTATTGGGGGGCTATGGGCTGCCCTCCTATAAGCCGTCACACGAAGATATCTGATGACAACGTTCGACATTCACGACCTCCTTCGCTGCTGCAATTACCTGGCTGCCTACCAACAAAAATTGGGAATTGCTGCGGCAGAACATGGCGGAATCAAACAAACCAAGCAGGAGGTTGAAGCACTTTGTTCGGCGGTAAATGTCATTCAGGAGCAAGCAGAACAAGCCGGTCTTTCTGCATCCTATTCTGCCTGTGACACCATAATTGATGAAGTAAAATCCTACGGCGACCGCTGGATGTATCTCAATTTCGATCAAATTGGCCGGATGAAGGAGGCGCTGTCCTATCTCCTGGGGGCAACGGCGGATGGTTTGCGCGAGAAATCACTCATTATCCTGCCCACTCATCTTGCGGGCCTCTATGAACCCGACGCCCCTTTGTTTGGGGATGGCGTGGAGCTAGCATTTCCCAATGCGAGGAACGATATTGCCGAAGCTGGGTCTTGTCTTGCGGCGGGCCGAAATACTGCATCGGTATTCCATTGCATGAGGGCAATGGAAGATGCGGTGAAGAGTTTATCGACCGCGTTGGAAATCCCGAATCCCGACAGGGAATGGGGGAAACTACTCAGTGATATATCCAAGAGAATCGAAAATATGCCGAAAGGCGACATTCGCGACCAATGGTCAGAAAGCCATTCGCACCTTTATCACGTCAAGCAAGCTTGGCGGAATAGCACAATGCACCCAAAAAAGACCTACAGCGAGCAAGATGCCAAATCGGTTTTCGATGCTGTTGCATCATTCATGCGTCACCTCGCTAATCTTCTCACGGAGTAGCGTCCCGTAGCATCTTAAAAGAAACGGCCCCGCATGTCTGCGGGGCCGTAAAGAGCTAGTAGTCGCTGGCGAGCATGAGCGTGAGCACGCGCGTGGTCTGTGCCGGATCGCTGGCATCTGCTGACGCGTATTCCATCGTCTGGTCGTAATAGTCGATTTTCCAGAACACGGTCTCTTGTCCAATTACGATTTGACCAAAATCGTGCTCACCATGCGGGTCGTTTTCAGGCGTAAAGGCGTCAAAGCTTTTCATGGCCGTTATGGCCGCCTGGACAAAGGCATCGCCCTTGTCGTTCAGCGCTCGGGTTAGAAGGAATTTTCCGCCCTCTCCGGTCTTTCTAAGCTGATCATTGAGTTTGCGAATTTTGCAGATTTGGCATATGGGGTCAGCGCTCATTTTGATCTCTCCAGTATCGCGTCGCCGACATCCATCATTGGATGCCGGCGGACGACACCGAGTGATCGGCCCTGCGTCCGGGCGCGCTGGCCGGCCCATCAAAGTGCTAAAGCCAAGCGCGCACCGCTCATTGTCGCAAGATCATTCTCATCAGTGTAGGCACGCTGGAGGTTCGGGGACGTTGGGGACGTTGAAACGGATAGCTAGACGAAAGAGCGCAGCGCGCAGTGCCCGGCTTACCTAAGGGGTAGCGCTACTGGCGTTGATGCGCCGTCGTCCCCGTCATCCCCCAACTCCACCCGGATCAATTCTCCGGCGAGTTCTTGTAAGTGGGCAACATCATCATCGGTAATCCCGTACCGGCTATAGAGGCGGTCCAGGATCTCGCTTTGAGATTTGGGAATGACATAAACGCCGTGGCTCTTTTGGGTCTTCAAATTAAGCCGGGTTCTAACAATATGGCCGACAGAACGCGGCGGTAGCGGCTTGCCAACACCGGTCAGGAAGGCACGCCCGTGCAGCTTTGCTATCCTTTGCATGCTGACACCTGACGTGCGCTCATCAGCCATCAAGCGGCGTATCACCGTCAGGATTTCAGCTTCAATCGATTGCCCGCGCGCTTCATCAAGTGCGGTTTGAGCCAACGCCGCATGAGCGAGAATGGCCTGGTGGTCCGTCTCATCAACAGCCACCGACAAGAGCGGAGCCAGGATTTGATGCATGCGCGGCTCGATTTCAAATTCATCGATGCGCCTTGGTTTGCCCATATGCCGGTAGTTTCGAAACCGGTACATCAAGAGCTTGTTACGCAGGATTTGGGCTTCAGCTTCCTGTTCTGACGGCAGATTGATCGGAATGTCTTTTCGCAGCGACGGACTTGAACTGGTCTCGGTTAAGAAGCGGCTTTCAAGCGCAGGATCATCATAGCGTTTTCGCATTCCGACAATCTTGGGCCCAAATATCTTGAACGCGCGCGGTTTGAACTCTTTGCCATTCGTGCTCTCGCTTCGAAGAATAGGATAGCCATCGACATTGCCTGAATTGAGGATTTTGGCGATGAGCGCGCTTTCATCTGAAAACCGGTAATCAGCTTCATCAATCATCAGCGTGCCACGTATTTGATTGACCAGATGAAAGAGCGGAGACGCTGTTGACGCGCCGCCCGCAAAGATCGGCTTGTAACAAATCGATCCTATGACGGTCAGGAAGCGGGTCTTGCCAGTTCCATAATCGCCGCGTCGCCGCAAATACGGCAATTCGCGAAACCGGTCATAGACCCAAGTCAAAAGCACATAATTGGCGGCCAGTCGCTCAAACGCTTCGCTGACATCGACATAGCGGTGAATGTAGGCCCGGATCGCATCAACAAGATCAGCCGTCTCGCCATAGTCGCTCGCATCGGATGGCAAGCGCAGCACGTCATGTTCGACAAGCGGCGCAATACTCGACGATGGAACCATGCGGGTTCGATTATCGGGTTTATAACTGCTGATGATAGAGACCTTCTTGCCATCCCATGTGATGAGCCGGGCTTGGTTCTTGACCGGATCAAAGATGGTTTCGAGCAAATGGCCTTGATCGGTGATAGCCGAAACAACAGGGACAACGCGCTTATCGGATGTCTTCCGGTCTGTTTTGGCCTTGCGCGGCGTGTTGGTTTTTTCATGCATATGAGGCCAAGCCTACATAAGGACCTCAAACACGCACAGGCACGCTCATATCGCGTTTGACGCCATATGGCGGTGCCTACGCCGAATGCTGGAAGACGGGTAAGCTTGTGGGTTATGCCAAAACCCTATCCACACCTAAAATCTCTACGAAAACTGCTAGCTCACCTATCCGATGAGGACTATCAGGCCGCGGAAGAACGCTTTTGGCGCTTCATAGAGACCGCCCGCCGAATTGAGCGGCGAAAGATCGCTGAGCGCAATCACCGACGTGAGTCAGATTCGACAAAATCAAGTAATGATTCTAGAGTCTAATCATTCAATACATTGATTTATGAAAGAATTTTTTGCTTACACGCGCGTATCTACTGTGCGCCAAGGCGATGGGGTGTCGCTCCACGAACAAAGAGATGCGATCGCCTCCTATGCCGCAAAGGAAGGCATTTCGATCAAAGAATGGTTTGAGGAACGGGTAACAGCCGCCAAAACGGGTCGGCGGGCATTTAGTCAAATGGTGTCGCGCGCAAGGCGTGGAGAGGCGGTAGGAATAATCGTCCACAAACTCGATCGCAGCGCCCGAAACTTGAAGGACTGGTCGGCACTCGGCGAATTGGTTGATTTGGGTGTCGAGTTTCGAATTGCCAATGACAATCTAGATCTCAATACCAGAGGTGGGCGGTTATCTGCCGACCTTCAGGCCGTCATCGCGGCTGACTACATCCGCAATCTGCGCGAAGAAACTCGCAAGGGGTTTTATGGCCGCTTGAAGCAGGGCTTCTATCCTCTGCAGGCCCCTATCGGCTATCTCGATAATGGGGGCGGCCAAGTCAAAACTCATGACCCCGAACGCGCGCCATTTATCAGAACCATGTTCGAGCTTTATGCTAGCGGCGCCTACACGCTTGGTTCCTTAGCCGAGAAGATGGACCAGTTGGGGTTTCGAGCCCGTACCGGGCGGGTTCATTCAGGAAAACAACTTTCCCAAATTCTCAACAATCCCTTCTATGCGGGCATGATGCGCATCAAGAAAACGAACGAGACTTTTGCCGGAAAACACAAGCCCATTGTCAGCCAAACCTTGTTCAATCGGGTGCGCGATATCCTTCAAAGGAGGACGCCGCGGCGTCAGCATAGGTATCCATTCCTATTTCCACGTCTAATCGCCTGCGCCAATTGTGGGCTATCCATTATCGGTGAGCGCCAAAAAGGGCGTGTCTATTATCGCTGCCATGCCAAAACCTGTCGTGGCGGCTGTATCCGAGAACGTGTGATCGAGGATACAATCGTTCAACGTTTTAAGTCTGTTCAAATTCCAAGCGCGGTCATTGCCAATGTCCGTGAGCTTCTTCCCGGCTACCAGGCGCGAGCGGACCAAGATCGAGCTGACACCATAAAAGCTATCAGCCTTGCGATTAAACATGATGAGGCCAGAATGGAGCGCATAACGGATGCGCTTGTGGACGGCGTGCTCACAAAAGAAGCGTATGACGAACGCCGCTCAAAACTCCTCATTTCGCTCAACGCTAAGCGCCAAGAATTGGCGAAAATTGAGGACAATGCTGATGCCATTCTCGACGGCATGCGCGAAAACCTCGAACTCTGGGAAAACCTTTATTCAAGCTATATTTCTGGTGAACGCGACGACAAGCGCGAAATCGTCATGAACGCGACATCGAACCGGATTCTATCTGGAAAAAACCTCTCAATAGAGCTCCAGGAACCCTACTCAACTCTTGAAATTACGCTCAAAAACCATCGTTGTGGCCCTAGTCGACCTTTACCTCGAACTTTACTGGCTCTGTTGGTGGGGGTCGCAAAACGGAAAAGCCCCTCCTGAGCACCAAAATGCGGTGGGAGGGGCTGACGAGATTCAGGCGAACTATTCTGGAAATGCTACTCAACATACCCGAGTCGAATTTGAGGCCTTACGATAACGACCCAAATTCGTTGGTTGGGTAATCGCAAATAACTAATCCAGAATATCCTCTGGAAGCAGACCTCGCCTGATCATTTCGGAAACATATGAAGTTAGGAATGCAGAATACTCTCTGTCATCTCCCAAACAATGCCTCGTAATTTGACGGGCGACGGTGGGCTTATGATTGTCATCTGCATTAACATAGGCCGAGATGAACTCGTGCAGAGCTTGAATTTTCTCACCTCGGCGCTCTCGTAATTCAGCTCGGTTCAAGTCTATCTTGTCTTCAGTAAAAACGCCTCGCTCACTGCCTGGCGCAGGCGTGAGAAAATCTCTTTGAAACACAAAATGATCCGACGGATCGTCTTGATAGGGGTTGATTAAGCTTTGCGGGTGGGGTGGGGATTCAAAGTGGTCGCCCTTATTTCGATTGCAGACCGTGCACGCTAAGCTCAAGTTCTCCCAGTCGAAGCTAAGTTCGGGGTGAGATGATTTGGGCACTATATGTTCGATGTCAGCATCATCGATATGACGGATCTTTCCTTCACAATAAGCGCACTTGCCATGGGTTTCGTTGACGAGTTGCGTTTTTATATCCGGATGATTGTACCGATTCTTTTGGACCTTAGTTGGCGTGCCACCAAAGTTAATCACTGCAAGAAGAGCGTCACGCCAACCTATTGAGTTGTTCGCAAGAATTTCTGGCTCCGGCGATTTGGCTAACCTAATCATGCTTTTTTGTTAGCTCATGAATTGCGCTTGGAATCTCAGATACCAGGCCCTGACTTTCCAACTCATCCGTTAGCTCGTCGAGCGTTTGATCGGTAATTGGTTTAGATTTGTATTCTGCGAGAATCTCTCGTGTGCGTTGATCGGCCCAATCGGGAATCGTTGTTGGAACGCCAAGTGCTTCTCGGAGAATTTGTGATGCTGTGCCAGCCCTGTTGACGGTGTCGAGACAAACACTATCTACGCGCGCGCCCATGAGGCCCTTTATGGATTGGTCAGATTCATCGTCGAGTTCCTTTATACCTTCAACGTCAACGTAATTCAGAACATAGACGAGAGAATTTTCTACAGAAGAGACAACAAATGGACTGTGCGTTACGACTATGAACTGAGCTGATGGAAAAGCGTCCATGAGGTTTTTTAGAAATGTTCGCTGCATCGACGGATGCAAGTGATTTTCTGGCTCATCCATGGTTACAACAAAATTGGTGTGCTCCAATGAGAAGAAATAGATTTGCCAGACGATTTCAAATAGTTTGATTACGCCTCCAGATGCTGCATCAAGCACAAAATCTCCAGTTTCCGTAGCAAGCAAAATCTCAGGCATCCGTATCGCTAAATTCTTGAATCCAAGAGACTTAGGCAGAACAATTTTTAGCTTCTCTTCGAAGCCCTCAAATAAATTGATCAACTCAGGGTCTGGCTCCATTGTTTTGTTGCCATGTCCAAACATACTCATTGCTATCAATGCAGACTTAATGTGGAACAACGTACCTCGCGAAGATTGTCCATCTATATAGAATTGACGGAGTTCATCGCTCAACGCACCCGATATGTTGGACTTATTTAGGGGGCTTGTAGAAATATTCGGAACCTGGCGATAAACTGAAGGCGGCCTGTGCGAATCTATATGGATTCCTGCAACATTCTGCTGGTTTTTGACACTCACATTATATTGGATTGCTGTGGAATTTGGTACGTGAATTGATGCGATTTGATCAGAAGAATATTGCAGTGAGCCAATCTCGTTGTCGTTTGTTGGTTCCTTTTTTGAAAATCGATCCGCAAGCCAACGATACACACCTGTTCTGAATATAACTGCACCGTTTTTTCGTTTGCCAGGAGTCGATAGATAGTTTCGATTGTACCCAAAATGCCGGTTTAGAATACTGAGAATTGTACTCTTTCCAGTTCCATTGGGACCGGTTATCACCGTCAATCTCGGGTGGAAATCGATATCGATATTTCGATACTGCCGCCAAGTTGAGAGCTGCACCGATTTGAAGTTCGTGCTCATAGTTCAATCTTACCGTGTTCGCTCGTTCGTTACTAGAGTTCAACGATCAGCTGATACTCTAGTCGCCAGTATTAGATATCTCTACAAGTCCCCATTCTCCACAAGTTTCTGCCGGTTAGCCTCCCGACGTGCATCTTCCTCACGCATCAGTCGCGCCCCAATTCGCATCGATATCAATATGCCATTCCAGAAGCGCTCTGCGTACTCAGCGATCTCGGCTTCAGTCCATCCGCAATTGTTGTCCTGTGAGTACTGACGCATCGAAGCCACCATCGGCGCTTCTTTCTCAGCAGGCTCTACTCGATCTTTTTCGTGTTCATGCATTCGGCGATATTCGCATGCACCTGGGGACAACGATTTGGGTTATCCCCACATAACAAAACGACCCTACGAGAGGGGCGTTCTGTCAAACCAATATGGTTTTGATTTCTACGACTCCATTGAGCCGCGCTCTTTCGATTTCAGCGATACGCATTGAGCGTGCCTGGCCTGTTCGAAAAATGTGTGTTGTGGCCCTCATCGACCCTTAGGTCGAACCCTTTTGGCTTTGTTGGTGGATATTTCAAAAAACCAAAAGCAAAACGTGCATAATTGCCCATGAGGTTAGGACAGCAATGCTGTAACTCGATCATGAAAAGTCCGCAGTCGGAAAAAACCTTGAGGGTCATTTTTTCGATCAGCAACGAGCTGTCTAAGATCACCATCATCCAACGCGATAATTAGTCCGCGATCATCTGCTGCCGTATCTCGGCACCGGTCCAAAAATCGTTCTTTGTTATCAAAACTCCTACACACCAGAAGGCCAAATTTACCACGACCTGGTGAAAACCGGCCAGAAAGCTGATCAAGTTCTGGGTTAGCTACTTCGCCCCCGTAGTTCTTGCATTCAACAAAGACCAAAGAAGATGGATGATGTTGGGATAACCAAGAGAAAAACCCGGTCGCGGCCATATTTGCATACGTAATGTCGATGCGTTTCCGGCCATTATGAATTTCATGCTGGTGTTTTGGAAAATCTAGATTGGGATATAGCAACGCTGTGAGAAGAGCCTCAACAGCCTTTTCGTATCGAGTTGAATCACCCGCTCCTGACTGACAAGAAATAACGTTTGCCAGTAGCGTGTCCCAGTCAGGTTCTGAACCACCAGTTGCTGCCGCCAAATCTTCGTGACCTAACGGCACCCTACCCTTGTCTTCCTTATCCCGCTTGTACCGATCTAATACTGCAGGGTGGGCCCGGGTTTGAGTAATAATGGTTTGTTTCCCCGAACCATATTTTTCCTGGAGAGCCTTTTTTGTGACGCGTGGATTTCCGTTCTTCAGTATTTCAACAAGCCCAGAATTTGCTGCAATTTCAACCCCCTGAAGATGTGAAAGCAAGTAATGCCGATAGTACTCATTTACATCAAATGCCATGTTCATTCGAACAATTGCGCGCGGCACCAAAAGTAGTCGACCTGAGGGTGTAACAGGAAATCGGTCAAAATCTTCAAACCACGCCTTTTGGCGCGGGTCCCATTTCGGCCCTGTCGCCACACCATCAACTAAAGGAATATCATATTTTTCAGCAATTTCTTGAGTGAAGCGTATGAGTGGCGCTCGAATAATATTCGTTGTTATGTCGGAAACAATATCATTAGAGATTCCTGGAACCAAAAGCACAGTGTCCTCAAGGTCGGTTAGCAAGCCGGTGCGTGCAGCTTCGCTTTCACTCAATTCTTGCCAAACATTTCCAGCGGACCCAGGGCCAAGTGCGTGCCCACGTGATTTGCCGGTCGATAAACCGAGATGTGTTTCATTAGGTTCCCCGAGTGCGGCAAGTAACGCGCGGGCTTCGGTATTTCGACCAGTGTTGATCAGCATCAAAATATGCTCGAAGAAATCTTGTATGAGCGCCACGCATTCATGCCCCCATTGTGTTGTCACTGACAGCACAGCACGTGGACTGATAAACACCGGGACATCATCAGAAATATCGACGTCAACGAATTCGAGTGACGCTTGAGTTTTCCCGATCCCATAATGTTCTGATACACGCATAACGTTAGAGCCTTTGTTATTTATAGTTGTATCATACCAAAGAGATTGGCCAAGGGGATAGAAATCTGGCACCCCGACCAATTAGACCTCAAATGTCCCCATTCTCCTCAAGCTTCTTCCGGTTAGCTTTCCGGCGCTCATCTTCCTCGCGCATAATCCGCGCTTCAATACGCATTGAAATTAAGATGCCATTCCAAAACCGTTCCGCATACTCGGCGATCTGCTCCTCAGTCCATCCGCGATCATAATCCTTTGAGAGCTGACGCATGACACTCACCATTGGCGCCTCTTCCGTCACCGACTTTGGTTTCTCATTTTCGTGTTTATGCATCCGGCGATGCTCGCATGCGCCTGGGGATAGTGATTGGGGTTATCCCCATATAACAAAACGACCCTACGAGAGGGGCGTTCTGTCAATTTGATGTGCTTTTGATTTTTACGACTCTGCTGAGCCGCGCTCTATCGATTTTGCCATGCACAATGAGCGTGCCTAGCCTATTCGAAAAATCTGTGATGTGGCCCCAATCGACCTTTACCTCGAACTTTATTGGCTCTGTTGGTCGAAATCGCAAAACATCAGGGTACAAACGACACCATTGCTCCAGGCACGCCGCGCGCAAAAACTTCTGATAGCGACTAGCGTTTTTTTAAAGCGAAAACTTATGTAGATCGAATCTGTTCACTTCTGAGCAGTGTCGATCAACATCTTCAGATTGACTCCACCCTCTCGAATTTTACCTTCGAGCACGGACACACCCTCAAATGCTTCGGGATGGCATTTTCCGAAAGGTTTTTTCGACCCACATGGGCAGGCGCGCCCAATACTCGGAGACCTTAACTGTTTGTGCCACTCCTTCCAGCGGCTATCGCGACGCATCATCACAACAACCTGTTTAAGCGCATCTAGATCAATATCTATATTTTGTTGGTTAGCGTAAAACTCAAACAACCCTGGTGTGCCATGCGAAAATTCTCCCCAACTTGGCCATTTGCCGTTTTCATCTGCGTAGGCCAAACCGTAAAGGTAAGGGAGCGCTAACCTGTCCACATAATTTTTTAATGGGGCTCCCTTTGGGTGAAACTGCCTTTCAGCTGGCAGAGTACAAACGCAAGCACTTCCGTCGCTAATATTCTGATGAAGCTCTTCGGGCCCGGGCAAGTCCCACTTAGCCACAATCTCAGCGGTTCTACCGCCTGTTTCAAACAACCTTGGTAGTGTATCAGCATCGCGCGAAATAATTTTAATGTCGAAATCTGCTTCCAAGAGCTCGGCATCGAATATGGCGTTAAGATGGTATCGGCCAGAGATGGTCGAAATATCATCCTTAGCTAATCTTGGCTGTTCAGCTAAAACTTCTGCAATCTCTTCGTCGGTAAACACAATTCCTAGTTGTTCCACTGTCGCGGTGGATCAGTGATAACCACCGGTGCCGCCTTAGCAGCAGTCCCGCCCGTATCAGAAATAATTACACCACTCGCACTAATGTCGATGGTAAGCACATCCTCATCCACCGCATCGACATGGTCAGCAACACAAACAAATTGGCCACTCTGCCCGTCAGTAATTGCTACGTACTCTCTTTCGGCACGGATACAGGGCGGATCGCTATCGTCATCTGTAATCGATTTGCTACTCGAAACAATAATTGCACCTTCTTGTGCTTGGCTCAGAGCACTTAGCGCATCACCTGACAGCTCGGCGTTTTCACCGTGCTCGCTCCAACTTTGTTCTGAAATTACATGCCACGAGCAGTGATGGGGTGCTTGCAAGACATCATATTCCAATACCGATGCATTATTATGATGAGACTCCCAAAGCTTCTCCCAGATGTTCACCTCCGCGTCGCCACCTGTTAGAAATTTGCATGCTCCATCAACACCGTCAGCATCAATACTAAACTGAATAATTGTGCTCGACCTGTTCTTCGCCAACAGTTCTTCGAGATCTTCATCATCACTGGTCTCGATAGGACCTAGCAACACCGCCGTGAATGTATCATCCGTAAGGCCGCAAATCTCCGTAATTGTCTCACCCACGCTTACAAGGATACCCTCCAGGTCATCAGACTTGTCATCGACATCATGACCAAGCACAACAAGCCTGTCGCCATCCTCAACCGTATCGCCATCTTTAATCAGTTTTGCTCGACGCTTCGCCTCGGTTCGCCATACTTCGGCATCAGCGCAGAGCGGGCCGATGCGGTCCTTTCGACGAAAAGCAATTGGCGAAGACCACATTTCCCTAATTACGATTTTGTCGTCGTCTTCTGACCAAGCACTCAACTTCCCAGTATGGAAATAAGCCTCAAGCCCCGAACAATGGTCCATGTCAGGGTGGCTCAGGAGAAAAGTATCAACATATAGTCGACCATCATCGTCTCGCTCTAGTCGATCACGAAGAAAGGCACCAACATCGGGTGTGCCATCGTTTTCGTTGTCAGCTTTGTTTCGAATATTGCAGTCAATCAGGACTTTCCGCCCACTCTCCAACGAGATAAGCGTCATGTCACCGTTGTCTACTGGAAAGAATTCTATTTTTGCGCTCATGTTATTAGTCGTTCTTCATAAGTATATCATTTCACCAAAAGCCCGCGAAGCACTTCGGCCGCGAAGAGTGCGTAAAATTTCAAAAACCGAATGGTCATACCCAACGTCGCCAGGAGCACTACGCCTGCCCACAACCACATTTCTGGGTTGCAGAATGCAAATATGGTGATTGCAATAGTTGAAACAAGGCCAACAAACGAAATGTTTCGGCAAAACCCGTATTGATTTCGAAAGCCTTCGACTCGGTCCCTTAATTTGTCGGACGCTACGATCTGTGCAAATGCAATCTGAAATACTGATTCGGCATCTACAATATCTTCTGAGCGCTGATTATTAATCTCCGCCGCTTTTGCGATCAAACCTTTCCGTGTTTCTGGTGCAAATGGCGCATAGTACCTGCCGACCAACCAGCCGATGAACTTCTCAAATGTGTTAGCCTCCTTGAACCCAAGAAGTATTTTGGAAGGGGGTGTAAGTATCCCTCTTGCCAACCAACCTTCGAAAACGATGGCTGAAAATTGCGCCACGAGATGACCAATTACATAGGAGAAAAATATTGCCAGGGCGATTTGGACAAAAGTCCAATTCTCACGGAAAACAAAAGCGGCATCGTTCACTACATAATCAATAAGTAACAGAGCTAAACTTCCGCTTACGAGATAGCCATAAAAGTCGTAGTCAGTGAATGGGAACCATTGCCTCATCGCTCAATTTTACCGTGTTCGCTCGTTCATTACTAGAGTCCAACAACCAACTGATACGCTAGTCGCCAGTCCTAAATAGCTCTACAAGTCTCCATTCTCCACAAGCTTCTTCCGGTTAGCTTCCCGACGCGCGTCTTCTTCACGCTCAAGCCGCGCCTCAATACGCCTTGAGATTAAGATGCCGTTCCAAAACCGTTCCGCATATTCAGCAATCTGCTCCTCGGTCCATCCGCGATCATAGTCTTTTGAGAACTGACGCATGACACTCACCATTGGCGCCTCATCCTCCACTGACTTTGATTCATCATTTTCGTGTTTATGCATCCGGCGATGTTCGCATGCGCCTGGAGACAGCAAATGAAGTTATCCCCACATAACAAAACGACCCTATGAGAGGGGCGTTCTGTCAAACCGATATGGTTTTGGTTTCTACGACTCTATTGAGCCATGCTCCCTCGATTTTGGCCATGCACGACGAGCGTGCCTGGCGTGTTCGAAGAATCTGTGTTGTGGCCCTCATCGACCCTTAGCTCGAACCCTTTTGGCTCTGTTGGAAGATATCACCAAGCGGCAGACCATATGCCAATCAAGAGCGTCAAGCGTCTCGCCTTAATTGCAAGTTCGCCAGTCTGGTTGGTCGAAAATTCATTCTTCTATTCGGAACAGTTTCGGCCCAGTTTTGCCCCTATAACTACCAAATAGGCATTCATTCAGATGGCGACATAATCAGACGAATTGAAACCCGCGACAGCGAGTCTGGATCATCCGACACGCGAGGTCGAAATAGCCGGGAAAACAAAGAGCGCTTGGGGGCAGGCGATGGTGTCGCCGAGCGATACTGCATCAGCTTCACACCAGGAAACCGCCTCACACCCTCTTTGCGACGAACAGCCGCCTCTTGTACGGCGGCTATGCCCTCGAAGTCGAACTCCCCCTCGAATTCGAGAGAGACTTCGAACTCCTCCAAGTCGATACCGCCATTGCTTGCCCGAATCTCGTCCAAAGCTTCGCCCGCCGACTCAGCAACGGAAGCCAGCACGGATGATAATCTAAGATTTTCTGCCATGAGTGCCCTCTAGTGCTTAGGCGGCCTCAAGCTCTTTACCTGAAAATAGGAAACGGACTTTGAGGCCATAAGTCGCCTTGCTCCGCGACGACCTTGTGTGGCCGATTTTGGCCTTAGCTGTGAAAAATTTGAGTTTCACACCTGCACTCAAACTACCTGATGTGCTCTGTGTCACCTCGGTCTCGGCTGCATAGGTTACTTCAATTTCGAACTCTTCTAATTCGACCGGAATATCGCTTGCTTGTAGAACGGTGACGCCCTCTGACGCCCCCTCTGCGGCTGCCAAGATAAGATCGTTGATTACAACTTCCTGAGCCATTCGCTCCTCCAGTTTTACAGCATTGCACTAAGGCGGTGATGGTCACTCAACTTATATACCAGTTTAGATGTTTTTCAAGAAAAATGACTCCCTATGGTTGTTTAAGAGGTTTTGCAGTTGGTTTTAGGAGGCCAGATCGAGTTGGCTTTTGTGCTGCATACTTTCCCAGTGGGTTCCAAATAGGGGCGTCGCTCAGAGCGTGCCTTCACACAGCGATTTGCAATGAAAGAATGGATGAGCGTGTTCCGCTAACGGCGCGCGCCCTTCATTTATGTTTACAGCAAATTCAATACGGCTAAGAGCGTGCCGCAAACGCTCTGGATTAGATCAAGCAGAGCTTGCTAACCTCGTTGGCAGAAATATTCACTCCTTTATCAGTATCGAAAACGGGCGATTTCTTCCCGATACGCAAAGCCTCATCGCCTATGAGATTTTGTTTGATATCCCCGCCTCCAAGCTGTTGCCTGACACGCGTACGAATGTTCGGCGTGTGACATTCAAACGTGCGCTGCGCCTTCTAAAGCGCTGTCAGGCGTCTCCATCGGGCCATACCTGCAATAAGGTCGAGTTTTTAGAAAACCTGTGCCGCCGGTTGACCGGTCAGGGTGTGTGAGTGGCCCATTTGGAAAAGGCTCACTTCTCTCTATTGAGCCGCGCTCGAAAGGCCTTGGCTATGTGGCTAGCGATGGGGCTGGCCAGCTTATTGACTGGGGCGGATTTCGGTCGCGGCCTGGGCGGCGCGCTTACTACCGGTCTTGTGCCCGAACGCTTATCCGAGGATATGGCCCCACCTATCTGCTGCTTGAGGATTGTGATGCGCCCTCATCGCACCGACGAGCGGTGACGAAGGCACTTATTGGGATGATTGGTTCTGATGCTGAAAAGGCCGGGGTGAGCGTCATCAGCATCCGGCGCAAAGACGTGCTCAAATACTTTTGCCGATATGACGCAGGTTCAACATTTGAGTTGGCCGAGGCGGTTTGCGCTCTTCACCCATGTCTGCGCCCACGCCTGCCTAAGCCGCGCAAACCTTGGGAGAGCGAGCATTACTCAACAGCGCTTTTCGAAGCAGCGGCTAGGCTTGCTGCCTTTTCGAAGTACAAAAAGATGTTCCACTAAGAGTATTGATTGGATCGGTCCGACCAGGCCTCAGTTCTCTTGGGGCTGCGCGGGTGGTTGTTCATTCGCATCATCATTAATCGGAAGGCTTGGCATTTGAAAATTTGGAGAAAAATAGTTTTCACATAACATGAGGAGCGTTTCACGACGCCTGATATTGGGCGTTGTGCTTTGCAAAAAAGTTATGTCATCAGCCACGCTATTGGTCTTTGCCACGAGCACTTCGTAAGGCCCTGAGACCAGACTGTTTTCATTCACATTAGGGTTGACCTCCGGTGAGGTCGGCGAATCTTGCTGTAAAAACGCAGTATTATTTGTTTGGTCGGCCTGCAGGGTCGACAAGATGCCACCAAAATTTATGGCTGGTGCTTGCGTGCCGCTAAGAATGCGGTCGGCATACCTCATGTAAAGGTGATCTATGCCTCTATCACGCAGACTATTGAACGAAGCGAGTTGGTCTGAAACTCGCGCCAGTTCATTTTCGCCAGCCGACAAAATCTCGATTGATCGTGGCAATTGGACGTCAATTTCCGAAGACCTATCACCCGCGTTCTCAATCTGGTGAATGACCTGTCTCAACTCAGCAACGTTAATTCTTAGAGTCGCCTGTCTAGCCTTAGCTTGATCAACGCGGTCCTCAAGTTGGGCGAGAGAGTTTAACTCTATCATTGCGCATTGCGCTGCGCGGATACTTCGGTGGTGTAAATTACGTAGCTCTGTCGCGTCATGTAGGGCAGATGTAGACTGAATAATGGTCGCGCCGAGAGCAGCTTCAGAAAGGTCCGTTGCTTGGCTGCCACTCAACCCATCAGTATTGAGCAAAACGGTAGACCCAACATATGTAGCTAATCCGAATAGCGACCAATTTCGTAGCCGCACATGATTATTTTCCTCAACATACCGCTCTAACTGGTCGACATATAAATCGTAGAAACGGCAATAATGGTTGTTGACCGGTGAGAGGCTTTCACGACGCAGACCCGCATCACTATAACAGGTTGGCTGGTATCTATTTTCTTCTTGTTCTAGGAAATATGTGGCTTGTGAATTGACATGCGCACAACCAGCCAAAACGAAAATGGTAGAGCCTGCGATCACGAAGTTTCTCATGGTATTACCCCCGGCCAAGCATTTACGCTATCCAATTCAACTCTACCAATTTAGCCGACAACTTTTGGTAGATCAACTAAAGCGGGCGACCCCGACGCGGCACGGAAGGCTTTTAGTCATCCGCGCCGGGGCCTTCAGCCGAACCTCTTGGGACGCCTAGGGCAAGCGCGACTCAGCTGAAATAGGCGGCAAATTGCTCAGGGTTTGAGGCGGCCTCGCCTACCATCACAATTTGCTCGTCTGTGAGCGCATCGGTTGCTGCGGCTGTATCGGGGCACCCCATTTTCAACCAATCAAGCGGGTCGATCCCTTCAACCCAGCCGACATTGGGCCGATGGAGTTGATAACCAAGGAGGCGCTGGAGCGTTTCAGGATAGTCCTTCGCTACATCCCACGGCACGGAGAGCGCGAAGTTCTCTGTCTGTTTGAGCCAACCGAGATTGTAGCTGATCACAGCGCCGGTTCGCGGTGTGTGCGATAAATTAGCACCGCCGCCATGCAGCGTTGAACCTAAATAGATCAACACATCACCGGGCGACATTTCAGCTTGAACGGTCTCGCCGACATTAGGCTCGCGGTCTCGTTCCCACAGATGACTGCCGGGGATTAAGCGGGTTCCTCCATTGTCGGCTGTAAACTCCGACAAGGCCCAAAGCGCATTGACCATGAGCGGCCCTGGATAGGCGACCTGCTCAGATATGGGAAAAAGACTGTCGTCACGGTGAAGGAATTGAGCGCGCTCGTCTGGCTCAATTCGGATCGCTTGGGTGAGATTGAGTTGGTATCGATCACACCACGGACCCAAGACCCGATCCATGAGCGCGAGGACCTTGGGATGGGTGGCCCAATCTCGCATCGTGGATGATTTTTTGACCAAAGCGCCACACCGCCGTGTCGCGCCGCCATAAAAGGCACCGACCCCAAAGGGCGTATCAGCCAGATAGGATGAAATCTCACTGTGCGCCTGGTGGGCATCATCTTGTGTCGCCGCTGCACGCAAAATTATGCCGCCCGCTTCGCTCAATGCGCCATAAAGATCGTCATCACTGGCCGAAGCGTCGAGTGCGGGGATTGTGTTTGTTTGGTGTGTCATCACGCATGCCCCTTCACAGTTTGAGATATCAGTGGCAGCTCTCCATCGCCGCTACGTATGAGCGCATCACGCGCTGCAATCGTTGAGCACACCGTCAATGCCTCGGCGAGAAGCTCGTCGTCTTCAATACAGAGAAGCTCACCCATCGCCGCAAACACATGGGGCTGGATCGAGCGCTCTGCGACATGCATTGGGAGTTCAAGAGCTGTTGGGGACGCGATCTGACAAGCCATCTGGGTTGAGGCGAGCTCCTCATGTCCCAGGCTGAACCGGATCGCAACAGTCGTTCCGGTGCCATAAGATGTGGGCTCGCCCAGCATTTCAACGGGCCAGCCGATCTCGGCCAGAAGGTTGAGAACATTGACCTCAACGCAGGCCACATAAGCGTCCACACTGTGAGACAAGGCGAACTCGGCCGCGGCCACAAAGAGCCTGCCACGCACTTCTTCGCGATGTTCACGGCCTTTGTGAAATCCCGGTATCCATCTGGAAAATTCCCAGACACCGGCCCCCTTGGCACGATCTGATTTCTCAACATATTTTGCTAGTGGGCCGCCCATGAGATGGGGTTGCCACGTGGGCAAGAGCCGATAGGACCCAAGCAGCTCACCGAGATCGCCGAGTGCGAGCACATAGACGGCATGTTCGTGATCGAAATCATCGATCTCATAGTCAGATCCATTATCAAGGTCTGACCATTTCATACGGTCCACGAAAAACTGGCGCCGCTGGCGATACATTTGATCGAGCTGCCCGGTGTAGAGCCCCCGATTGGCCGGGGTCACGAAATGAATTTGCATATATTGAGTCCTCCCAAACGTGTTGATGTTTGAGAGATAAAAGCAGCGATGGTGACCTTGTCTGTCCGGGAAATCCCCTAATCGCTAAAGCTGTATTCCGCCGCGCCAAACGGCTTCCGCTACCAGTTGATGGCTTGTGCGCACATTAAATTTGGCGCGCGCCCGTTTAAGATGTGTCTCAACCGTACGCGCACTTAGTGCGAGATCGTCAGCAATTTGGATTTGCGTTGCGCCGGTTGCCAAGCGTTTGATAATTTCCTCTTCGCGCGGTGAGAGCAGTTTGGGTTTATCCAAGCTGGCCTCGCGCGTAATGCGCCGCGCAGCACCGGCAAAGAAAAGACAAATCACATGCAAACGGGCGCGCGCTTCTTTTGAGAGATCGACTTGTTTTCCAAACAGCGCAACCGATGACAGCGAGCCATCCATATTGCGCATTGGGACGGCAAATCCCTCATGGGCGCCATAGTCGCGAATCTCATTGAAAACCAGTTGTTCTTTTTCGCTTATGTCGCGCGATTTGGCGATGTCGGTCCAGGAAAAGGGTTGATCTCGGCGAAGTTGTTCGGTCAAAATCGCATCATGCTCATGGTAGCCAAGTCGCATATAGCGGTTTACCCAGCGCCCATCCCACTGCCCAAACAATTCTTCAGGCTTTAGGCCGCCGCCAGGACCGGCTAATTGCATGCAAATGAATTTTTCAAATCCAAGCGCACGGGTCAGCTCACTAAAACGGCGGTTGAGCTCTCTGGCGTCATCAATCGACGAGACTTCTTCAACGAAGCTGAAGGCTTCGCGGGTTATGTCAACAGGCAAGTTATCCACGGTCTCCCCTTCCACGTGTATAGTAAGGACCAAGGCCGCTATGGTCGCAACAAGAATTGCACACATTGGGTAATTTACGAAAGGAGCCGCTATGACAGTTGAATCTCCAAGGACAGCCAATAGTGTCGATGCGCATGTTGGATCGAGAATCCGGTTGCGGCGTCAGCTAATAAAAATGACGCAGCAAAAACTCGCAGAACAACTCGGTATTACGTTTCAGCAGGTACAAAAATATGAGCGTGGTAGTAACCGGGTGAGCGCAAGTCGCCTATATCTACTCTCGATTGTCCTTGATGTGCCGGTCAGCTTCTTTTTCGAAGGCATAGATGGGGCCGTGCCCGGAGATGAGCCCCGCCAAGCATCTAAAGCGATCATGGAACTCATTTCGAGCCGCGACGGCGTTAAGCTTGCGGAAGCCTATAACTCGATATCAGACAGCGCAGTTCGACGGCGCATTCTCATGCTGGTGCGCTCGCTCTCAGAATAACCGAAATAAACAGCGATTGTTTCTGCGCCCGATTTTAGCATTTCAAATTGAGGCGTGTCGCTTCTCTGGGCTTTTCAACAACGGCCAATTTTAGGGCACAGCCTCATTGGGCCGACCATTCTATCTAGCATATCCGCTGTTCCTCGTCAGCACCTATGGCACAGAATTGGGGTTGTGATTTAAGGAGAATTTGGATCTCGTCATAATGACGAAGGAATGAAGATGAGACCCAAATCTACAAAGTCCAAAAAGCCTGCAAATCGTGCGGTAAAAGACATCCACCGTGCGACGCCAGGTACTCGAACTCGCACGCTCCCTTTCGGACACATGAGTATGCGTCTACCCGGTGCTTATAGACGGATCACGTTATCAACGCGCGATTCGATATCATCACGATGGCTAATTACGACTCGCGTCATCTCTAGCGACTGAATTAGCTGCACAATTTCAAATTCCGACTGTTGATCGAGGTTTGCGGTGCCTTCGTCAACAATCAAAATATCCGGACGCCGGTAAAGCGCTCTCGCTAAAAATAACCTTTGCCGCTGCCCTCCTGAAAGGTTCGTTCCGTCTTCACTAAGCAAGCTTCTATAGCCCATGGGGCGGTTTGTGATTTCCTCGTGTATTCGCGCTTTGCGTGCACATTCTATAATATTATCAGTATCTGGAAATGGGTCAAAAAAAGAGATGTTTTCAGAAATTGTACCCGACAATAAGCGATCATCCTGCATTACTACGCCCAACCGATTTCGCCATTCGCGTCCGTCAAGATCTTGTAGCTTGGTTCCATTTACAAGCAACATTCCGGAGTTTGGCTGAACAGAACCAATTAGAAGCTTAACAACCGTCGATTTGCCTACGCCAGACCGCCCGCGTACGGCGGTCAGCTTGCCAAACTGAATATCCGCGGAGAAATTCTCTAAGACGAACGGGTCGGTTGATGAATATCGAAACGAAACACCGCTAAAACGAATTATGCCTTCATCCAGGTTCAAGGACCTACGCCCGCCATGCTTAATGCGTTCCTCCGCAGGCGATGAAAACACATCCGCCACACGCTGGAGGTGTGTGTGCGCAAGCCTGTATCGCACCAACTCGTTTCCTAGCGCTGCGACGCGTGCGCTTAAGAAGCCGCTATATGCAACGACTACCGTCAATGTGCCGAGCGACATTTCACCAGCCAAGACCGCGCTCGCGCTGACATAGAGGATCAAGATGTTACGCGATGCATCCAGAACAGCCGTTACCGCCGAGACAAGCGCCTGACCCTTGATGAATTTCCGCTTGCTGAGTTGGGCATCAAAATATTTATTCTTCCAGGCGCGAAACCGTGTGTTCTCTGCGCCAAACACCTTTATTGTTGAGATCGATTTCAAAGTCTCAATCAGATGGGTCTGCTCTTGGGCGGTTTTCCGAACGTAGCCTTCTTGAGTCGTTCGTATTGCACCGGACAGATACCACTGAAGCAATAGCGTGATGGTTACCCCCACTAACGTGACACCCAGCACCGTCCCATCCAGGAAAAAGAAAATCGATGTAATAACAATAAGCGAAATCGCATCCAAAATTACGTTGGGTAGGCTTTCGCTAATTAGTGATTGTAGCGGGATCGTTGATTGCATCCGCGATATGGCATCACCTGTTCCCCGTCGTTCGAAATAGCTGACATCCAAGTGCAGCATTCGATTGAAAATTCTAGAAATCGTTTTGCCGAGCAATGCGATACTAAAACTTGCAACCAACCAATCTCTGGCAAGCTGAAGAACGCCGGCGCAGGTCGCTGCGAACAAAAACACAAATGTCAGTTGATTGAGGACAGATAGATCGCGAAGTGGGACTACGCTATCAATAATGATCTTGAGATAGAGCGGCATCACTAACGACACGGCGATCAAAATCGATGCGATTACGAGTGTTGCGAATACACCTACCCACGTTCCATGAGGAAGGTCCAGAATATCTAGAAGTCGGATATCTTTGTCTGGATTGGCCATCACGGCGTCATCACGCGGTTCGGCAATTATGAGGCGGCCAGAATAAATATCCTCCAACTCACTTGATGAAATTTTTAGCCGCCCTTTAGCGGGGTCGAGAATTGTCGCACCGTTTCGACCCAGCCGGGTAAGGACCACAAAATGAGAAGCGCCTAAGTGCAATATTGCTGGGATAGGAATCTGAGATAGATGTTCAAAGGGCACTTGAAGGGCCTCACATTCGAAACCAATCTCCCGAAAAACCCGTGTTAGATCACTTATTCTCGCCCCACCTAGCGAAATCGGGTATTCTGCCCTAAGTGAAGAAAGTCCGACACGAATGCCGTGTGCTGCAAGCACCATCGCAATACAAGCCAGTCCGCATTCAGCGGCTTCATCTTGGCGGACCAGCGGAGTTTTCTTCAACACAAACCGACCACTTATCCGCTAATCAACAAATCAAAAATGTTGACGTCTCGCGTGGCCAATGCAGCTGTGACAAGCATTTCCGGCCGCAATTCAAATGGAGGTGTTGCAACACTTCCCCCAGGATTCGAAAAGTCGGCAACGATGCGATAAACAGGCTCGCTGATTTGGACTGGCGATCTGAGGTCAGACGGAGAAACCGCGTCCATGCTTATGGTTCGGACATCAGCGCTAAAAGGCCCAAGGTCAGCGTAGTCTTCGCCAACAAATGTTATATTTAGTGACTGTCCTACATCCAGCTGAGACGGGTTGCTTGAAGGCACAAGGAGAACAATCTCAAAACTGGTGTTATGGCGATACGCAGAAAGAACAAGCTCGCCAGCTTGTACATACTGTCCGATGTCCGCGTGAATATCGGCGACCACGCTTGGGGTTGGTAGGGCTATTTCGGCAAAGCCTCGGTGCCTGCTGCTTTCAATCTCACCGTTTATCAACACCCTCTGCCGATTAAGCTCGGAGATCATCGTTTGTGTCTCCAATTGTATGGAATGGCGCTGTGCGCCTGAGTTTCCAATCAAGCCATGAAGGCCAACAATTGCCGCCTCGATTTGAGCAACTGAATCCAATGCAGCAAGATATTGTATTTCTTGTATTTGAACTTGACCTGCTGTGCTTCGCCCTCTTTCCAAAAGATCGCGAAGCTGATCAAGTCGATGCCTTTGGATTTCAACGCCTCTCTGCGCTATCTCCAAGCGACGCTCTGCAGAGGCTACGGCAGCGCGCCAAGCTTCCACTTGAGCGGTCAATAATTGAAGGTCGGTCTCCAATTCATCACGCCGTGTATGGAGCTGGGCATCAATCAGATTTGATTGTTCGGCTAGAGTTTCGATTTCTGAAACGGACCGGGTTCGGCCACCGACTTCATTGGAATCAAGGTCAAACACCACCAAAATCACATTTGCAGGAACGAAGGCACCAACATGTGTCCGTATGTCTCGAATTCGCGCTGGAGCATCGGCCCGAATATCAACGATTCCTCCGACTGGTCTTATCCAACCGGCCATTTGGTCTGCACTCTCAAAACGCCAGAATCCAAGCACCGCTATCAAAAACAAAACGGTAATGAACCCGGATGAAATTATTGCGATAACGTCGGTCGAGAAAATTTTTGGTGCATTCATCATCTGACGCTCTCGATTTTATGAAAAATCATTTGTGCAAATGATTTTGATAAAACACCATTGAAGAGCCGATCAAGCCAAAACCATTGACCATCAACATTTACTTCGAAGAATACCAATTCACCGTCACCTTTCACCGCAAAATCGAATATGCCGCAATCCAGTTGCATTTTCTGCATAAAGGCATGGCATTTTTCTGCATTTTCGCTTTCAAATTCTATTTCCTCAAACATAGAATCGTCTATTGCCATTCTCCAATCGGTTTGGGTTTTCTTATTTTTTTGAGAATCAATTTTGTATGCATGAATGTCAGAACCAAAAACGCACACTCGCAGCTCATATTTTTTAGCGATAATTTCCTGATAAATTGCAGGATTGACACGTATCGATTCTGCCAAATTAGTGAGTTCTTTGTGCTCGAATATATGCGTGTAATTAATGCTGTGCCGGTAATATGGAACCGCACTTAGCGACTTGAAGAAAACGCCATCAGGAAAAGGAGAGGTAAGTTTCGATGGGTCATTTGAAATGCAGGTTTGAGGGATTTCAAAGCCCGCCTCACTTGCTGCAACAAGCTGAACAGCCTTAAAGCTACCAACTCGACGGGCTTGATGGCCGTTTATTGTAGCTGCACCTGCAAAAATGTACTCAATGGATTCTAATGCAGCCCGCCATTGGGCCTTCCAATGAGCCTCTTCCTGGAGGTCTTCGAATTCTGGTAGTTTAGATTGATCAAGTGGCGGTTTGAGCCTCCACCAAACGAGATCAATATCATTTGCAGTGATGGTCTGACCGTCGACGGTAATAGCTGGTGCTGGACTGTACTCAAAATGCAGGTGTGATGGACCGTAACAATCAATTACGTGATGACGCACTCCTTGTTGGGCAAGGATTTTTGTAACCGACGAGACGTGCGGGTCTGCCGATTGTCCGATTATCAAAATCGCCATGGCGAGGCGGCTTGGACAGAATCAACACAAGTTCATTCTGTCCAAGCCAATTACTCACTCATCCCACATATGCCCATCAATTTCCTGGCTAATATTGCCATTGGGACCATAATGATAAGTGTACTCAATCGTTACATTGCCCCCAGATGTTGTTTGCACCTCGTCATCCGACAATTTGCGAACACCTTTAATTTCCAAAACGTTTGCGATCATAGATTTGCTCATACTAACCTCCGGTTTTGAGTTGTGTGATCGTGGCTGATGCCACAGCCAAACGTTGCACACCTATCTGGTGTGTTGTCAAGAATAACAAATTATGCTTGATCAACCGAAGGTAAATATCTAGCTTTGCGCCAACCAAGTTAGATCTCAAGGGGAATGTTCGTTGAAAAAATGGCCATGGAAAATATCAAAGCTTGTCTCGTGCGCTTGCTTCCTTGCATTTTCATCGAGTACTTACGCAACGCAGTCGGACAATGAGGCTGAAATGCAAGAGCCTTGGTCAAACCTTGCTGCGCGAGGCGAGTATGCAGCAGCAATCGGGTCTGAAGCGCTACCTGCCGGGATGCCTTCCGAGTTTGCAACGAGTTTTCTTGCAGATGCAGAATCGCAGCTCCTGAACTTCACCGGCCGCTATGTTGAGGCCCACAGAGCCATCTCCCCAAATCTTTTCGAAAGTGAAATTAGCTCGGAATCACCTGAACGAACCTGGCTTGATTTGAATACAATTGACGAGCTAACAGCCGTTGACGCATTTGACTATATTCGTAGCGCTGTTTCGGGTCGGCAAATCGTCATCATAAACGAGTCCCATCAAATGGGTCAGCATCGAGCGGTGATGTCTGAACTTTTGCCAATTCTACGCGAGGAAGGATTCACGCATTTTGGAATGGAAGCTTTATCAGAAGTAGCTGAAACAGCCTGGCAGAGTAACGGGGCTCCCATTCAAGAGCTTGGTTTTTATTTCAATGACCCGCTGATGACCAATGTATTGGTGACTGCGGACGCTCTAAATTTTGACTGGTTTGCATATGAGGTGCGTGGCGAACAAAGGCTGGATTGTTCGGAGCGCCAGTGTTCGCGGTCTGATCGCATTGAGCATCGCGAGACAGCCCAGGCTCAAAACATTTTTGACCGCGTTTTTGCAACCAACCCGGAAGCGCGAGTAGTTCTTTATGTCGGATTGCGGCACTTAGATGAAGCGCGCGGGATGTCGGAAGATGGTCTGGGCAACAATTGGATGGCGGCAGTACTCGCCGAGCTCACAGGGTTAGACCCGCTAACAATTGATCAAGTCAGCGGATCGGGAGTTGGTCCTGATGAGGTCGTTCAGAGTGCGAGGGCAATTCACCACCAACTCAATATTGATGTGCCGAGCGTGTTGATTGATCAGTCGGGTCATGTTGTGGAGCCCCCTCAGGCACGGTGGGATGCTGATATTGTGCTCTTCTCGCCTATTGAGTGGGAAGTCGCTCTCGGCGAAAGGCCAGGTTGGATGCAATCGCTTTCCGGGCGGATGCCCATAGCGATTGATATATCGAGCCTCGACCAGCGCCCTATTGTGGTTCAGGCATTTCGATTACCAAAAACGGAGCGAGCCCTCGCTGTAGACCAGTACGCTATTCTCGACGGTGAGGCCGTTGAGCAAGTCGATCTGATACTAGCGCCTGGACAATACGCGATCGAAGTTCAAATGCCCGGTGAGAGCCATACACTGTTGGACTTTCTAGAAGTCACAGGCGACTGAGCGCCGATTGCCGCAAGCCATGAATCGATGATGTGGATTCATAAATCGGTAGCCAGGAGCGCCATTTGTGTCTTGGCACCTGATCGGATACTTGGTTTTTTGGCGTCAGCGTCAGCGAGTGTGACGCCTAGGTAATGGTCGTCAGCTTAATCGTTGAGGTAACAAGCGACCTTAGGTATTTGTTTGAATCAATACACGCAATGGTCTATGGTGTCTTTTTTTAGCGAGGACAACGTCATGGTGATTTACCGAGTTTTGCTCTCATTGTCGTGTTTTGCATTAGTGAGTTGTTCGTCATTCACCCCAATAGCGCTTCCCTCGGAAGAGGTGCCGGGTGTTTACCTTCAGCCGACGGTCGCAGCAGAGACAGTCATCTATGAGATGGGGGGCGATCAAACCATTCGATGGGCGGCGTTAACTGAGGCCGAGAGGCGCGCCTTACTTAATGGTGCCGAGGCCTCATATGCGGTCGAACAACAGAGTCGCTCTGGTTCCTTCACTTTCCTTCCCGCCGG
>Ga0316204_10002558_pt1 | contig 40490 bp, 50 predicted proteins | sample 6monrhotite_MG_2_FD_205661 | JGI IMG/M metagenome (GOLD analysis project Ga0316204, IMG submission 205661) | Microbial mat bacterial communities from mineral coupon in-situ incubated in ocean water Damariscotta River, Maine, United States -... | ecosystem: Environmental > Aquatic > Marine >...
CGAAGAGATGTTTTGGACTGATGCCGTCGGTAAATCTCATAGCGCTCGTCTAAACTGAGCTGATCATAATGTCTTCCCATTGCAACTCCGCAGCATAACGGTGTTGCACTTGGAATGAGAGTCTAGCGGCTAATATTGATAAGCGAGTAAGCAGCCAACTTCAAGTGCCAACAAGCTAAGGCAAGGTTTGCAGAAATTTATCGAGCTATTATTCGCTAAGTTCAATTGTATGGGCTGACCTTGATTTTCGTGCTTTCTGGAGCATGACGTAATCATAGAGATCGCTCAGCATGAAGTGACGGTTTTCCGGATAGTTCATGTGACGCACGGTTTTTTCGTCGCCGGACAGGTAATTTTGTGCGGTGATGCGAAATGGGGCAGGTAGGCTATTGTTGAAGGGCGAGGGATTGATGAGCAGGCGCGCGGCTTGCTCGAACAGCAATTCATAACGAGTGTCGTTTGGCTTGAGGTAGACGGCGCTGATGTCGTCACCATAGGCTTCGAACAAGCGGACATAATCTTCTAAGTTTGGGGACGGGGGCATGGCGTTATTGATCGCGTCTCTCCACGGTGTCGGGGTCGGCGATGATCGGGCGGTAAATTTCCACCCGGTCGCCATCGTTGAGCGGCGTTTCCAGTTTGCTCACTTTGCCGAAAATACCGACCTTTTGTTGCTCTAGATTGATTTCGGGAAATTTGTCCAAAATGCCGGAGCATACAATGGCGTCTTGGATGGTGGCTCCGTCCGGAACCTCGATGTTGGTCCACACTTGTTGTGCGGCCTTGGCGTAGGCGACACCGACGATCATGGCTTTGCTTCCTCCTTTATCACCACAGTCGTTAAACCGTATGACACGCGGGTGCATCGGTTTGTTTGGGCTGGCCTTTACGCCATGGTTTGAGTTTCTGGTCGAGCACCCGCTTACCCGCCAATACAAAGCCCAACACGACAAAGCCCCCTGGCGGCAAAGCGAACAGCAGCATGCCGTCGTAAACGGCAATGTTCATTTCGATCGACTTGAACGCATTGCCCAACAAAAGCGATGCGCCGGCGAACAGCGTGCCTGAACCCAGCACTTCACGGATCGCGCCCAGCACGACCAAAGCGGCGGTGAAACCCATGCCCATCATCAAACCATCGTACGTTGAGGGAGCAACGGATTTTTTCGAGGCGAAGATTTCGGCGCGACCCAAAATCGCGCAATTGGTGACAATCAAGGGAATGAATAGGCCCAAAACTTTGTGCAATTCGTGCACCCAAGCATTCATCGCCATATCGACCAGAGTCACCAAGGTGGCGATCACCAAGACAAAGGCGGGAATGCGCACGTCAGGCGGAATTAAACTGCGCAACAAGGAAATCGACAGACCGGACGCGACCAATACCACGGTGGTCGCCAACCCCATGCCAAGGCCATTGGTGGCAGTGCTGGTAACGGCGAGCAAAGGACACAAGGCCAACAACTGAGAAAAAATAACGTTGTTGTCCCACAAGCCATCTAACGTGATGGCTTTATAATCGGTGCGCTCTGGAGCGGTATCGTCAGCCATGGGTTGTTTCTCCGCTTTTTGGAGTTGGGCTTATGGGGGCGGGAGCGAACAGGGCGGACTGATGGTCGTGAAAAAATGTCAAACCTTGCTTGACTGTTTTGACGACAGTGCGCGGCGTGATGGTCGCGCCGCTGAATTGATCGAAGGTCCCGCCGTCTTTTTTCACACCCCATTTGTCAGGGGCCAAATTGGCGAAGGACAGTCCGTTGAAGCTGAGGATCCAATCGCTTTTTTGAATTTCGATTTGATCGCCGAGGCCTGGGGTCTCCGTATGCGAAAGCACGCGCACGCCCAGTATTTCACCTTTGGCGCTGACGCCCATGACCAGCTCAATCGGTCCGGCGTATCCGCTTTCGGAGGTGACTGGATAAGCGAAGCCGATGATGTGCTCGCCTTGGCGGGCGCGGTAAACGGTGACCGGTGTGCCGTCTGGACCGGTAATGATCAAGGTGTCTTTGCTCAGTTCATTGTCGTGCAATTTTGCGGGCACCACTTGTGACAAGATTGCGTTGAGGTCCTCGGCCAATCGCAGGGCGATTTCCGGGCGCGTCTTGGCGTCGCCGAACGCCAGCAATGCGGCGGCCACGGTGGCGAACAGGGTCAGCGTCACGGCCAGCACGAACGGTTTTTTATCGAACTTGAGGTTGGTGGAGGAGGCTTCGCTCATTTTGAGAGCTCCTCATACGCTAAAGGCTGTCCGCGCCGGGTGCGGCCGTAAACGCGTGGCTTGATGTAGCGATCGATCAACGGCGTCGCGGCATTCATGATCAAGACCGCGAAGGCCACGCCTTCGGGATACCCGCCCCAGGTGCGGATGATATAGACCAGAACCCCACAGCCGACGCCAAACACGATTTTACCCAGTGGCGACACCGGACTGGTGACCAAATCGGTAGCGATGAAAAAAGCCCCCAAAAGGGTTGCGCCGGACAGCACGTGCACCATAGCGCTGGGATAGGTGTGTGGATCGATGGCATTGAACAGTGCCGCTAGAACCGCAATGGAGCCAAGCAGCGCCAGGGGAATGTGCCATGTGATGATGCGCGCCCCCCACAGCAACAGCCCACCCAAAAGCAACAACGGCGCGGAGGTTTCGCCAAGGCTGCCGGGCACCGCACCGAAAACGAAACCGTGCAGTTTGAAAGTGTCGAAAAACGCCTCGCTCCACGCCGCGCCGCGCCCGATCTCGGTCTTGAGATGGCCGAGCACGGAGGCGCTGCTCAACGTATCGATGTTCGTTGCGCCATAGCCAAAGGTGATGGCGAGACCATCCATGAAATCGACCGTACCGGGCCCGGCAAACGGATGGGGTGCGATGAAGGAGGTCATCTCCACCGGGAACGAAATCAGCAACACCACCCGCGCCACCATCGCCGGGTTGAATAAATTTTGGCCGAGACCGCCGAACACCTGCTTGCCCAGCCAGATGGCGATCACGGCGCCGAGCACGCCGATCCACCACGGCGCCCAGGGCGGCAATGTCAGCGCCAGCAACCATCCGGTCAACAATGCCGATCCGTCGTTCAGTGCGGGCATTGCGGGACGCCCGGCCATTTTGAGCCAGGCGACTTCTGCGACCAAAGCGGCGGCGATAGTGGTCACGAATAGATAGAGTGCGGGCCATCCGAATTGAAACAAGCCATACAACGTCGCTGGGGTCAGCGCCAACATCACCACCAACATAATGTGGCTGACGCTGGGACTTTGCTTGAGAAATGGGCCGCCGATCAGGGGGGGAGACGTACTCATGCGCTGGCCTTTTCTGGTTGCTCTTGGGCGGTTTTTTCTGCCTTTTTTCGGGCCTGTTCGGCCTTGCGTTTGGCCATCGCTTCACGCTTGGCCTGGGCGAGACGCTCCATGCGCTCAGCGCGCAGATCGGCAAGGCGCTTGGTTTCTTTCTGCTTGTGCTCCGCGCGTTGCAGATAGGTGATGCGGCCCTTGGCGTAATTGAAATATTGCACCAGCGGAATGTCGGACGGGCACACATAGGCGCATGAGCCACAACCGACGCAGTCCATGAGGCCGCTTTTTGTGGCGATTTCCATTTCTTCCTTGCGGATAGCTGCGGCCATTTCCAGCGGCACCAAACCACATGGGCAGGCGTCAACGCAACTGGCGCAACGGATGCATGAGGTGGGCTGTGACATGGTCTGGGCTTGCAACCCCGACAGCGCCAGCACGCCGTTGGTGCCCTTGACCACCGGCACCTTCAGGTCGTTTAGCGGTTGGCCCATCATCGGCCCGCCCAGCAACAGGCGTTCCGGCTCAATCTTGAACGCACCGGCATGCTCAATCAGTTTCGCCACCGGAGTGCCGATGGGCACACGCAGATTGCAGGGGCTGGTGATGGCTTCGCCGCTGACCGTGACGATGCGCGACACCAAGGGTTTGCCGAGCGTTACCGCTTCGAATACGGCGAATGCGGTGGCGGCGTTGTGCACCACCGCACCGATGTCGGCGGTGAGCCCGCGCGCCGGGGTTTCCTTGCCCAATAGTGTTTGTGTCAGGTGCTTTTCCGAGCCCATGGGATAGCGGGTGGGGACCTCGACCACAGTGACGTCTTCGAATTCTGTTGCAGCTTGGCACATACGACGAATGGCGTCGGGCTTGTTGCCTTCGATGGCGATGATGGCGCGGTCCACTTTTAAGGCGCGCGCCATGATGCGCACGCCGATGATCACGTCTAATGATTTTTCGCGCATCAAGCGATCGTCGCAGGTCAGGTACGGTTCGCACTCCGCCCCGTTGATGATCAATGTATGTAAATCGTATCGCGCGCCGAGATTCAATTTCACCGCCGAGGGGAACGTCGCACCACCCATACCGACGATGCCTGATTCAGATACGCGCTTGGCGACGTCATCAGGGCTGGCGGTGAACGGATCCATGGGCGCGGGTAAATCAGCCCATTCATCCTTTCCGTCGGTGCGAATGGTCAGTGTGCGTCCCGGCAAACCAGAAGGATGAGGGGCGGTGTAACGACCCAATCCGACCACTTGGCCTGAGCTGGGCGCATGTACGGGCGCAGAAATGTTGCCTTGGGCGGTGGCGATGACTTGACCTTTTTTGACCAAGTCACCTTTTTTGACGATGACGACCGCAGGCGCGCCGATGTGTTGTTGCAACGGCACGTGCAACAGTTCGGGCAGGGCTAAATCTTCGATGGACTTGTCTTCGCTCAGACGTTTGCGTCCTTGGGGATGTACGCCGCCACGGATGCGGAACAGTTTCATATCGTCAATCGTCCTCTCATGATGCCATGGGAAGTTCAGTCGGCTTGGGCCAGTGCCAGGTTTCCAACGACACCGGCACGTCGCGTAGTTGCACACTTTCGGTGGGACAGACATCGACGCATTTCCCGCACCCGGTGCAGGCGTCTTTGATGACCACATGAATTTGTCGATTCGCGCCGAGAAGTGCGTCGGTGGGACAGCGCTTAAAGCATTTGGTACAGCCGATGCACAGCTGTTCGTTGACGAACGCGACTTGCGGGGCTTGCTCTTGCATGGTGCTCAAGTCTGCGTTGACACCCAGTTTGTCGGCCAAGGCTTGGGCCAGGGTGCGCCCGCCCGGCGGGCACAAGGTGATTGTTGCTTGGCCGTTGGCCACCGCCTCCGCGGCCGGACTGCAACCGGGGTAGCCGCATTGACCGCATTGTGAACCGGGCAGCATGTCTTCAATTTCCTGAACCAAGGCTCCGGCCTCGACCTTTAAGTATTTCGCCGCAAAGCCCAACATGACGCCCAGGCCGAGGCCGAGAAGGGCAAGTGACAAGATGGCGCTGATCATCGCTTATTTTCCTTTACCCAAAACTCAGCCAAGCCCCGCAAAACCCATGAAGGCCAACGACAACAAACCGGCGGTGATAAAGGCGATGGGCGCGCCGACGAACGGGGCCGGCACATCGGCCAACGCGAGACGTTCACGCAGACCCGCGAACAACACCATCACCAGCGTGAAGCCGAGCGCCGAGCCGAAGCCGTAGAGTAAACTTTGCAAAAAAGAGTGCTGTTCTTGAATGTTCAAAAGCGCCACCCCCAGCACCGCGCAATTGGTGGTGATCAGCGGTAAAAAAATGCCCAAGACTTGATACAGGGCGGGCGACGTTTTCTTGATCATCATTTCCGTCAACTGCACCACCGCGGCGATCACCAAGATGAAGCTGAGGATACGCAGAAACTCGATGTTGAGCGGAACCAGCACAAATGTTTCCAACGCCCATCCCGACACCGACGCCAACGTCAACACAAATGTGGTCGCCATGCCCATGCCCAGCGCGGTGTCGACCTTATTGGACACGCCCATGAATGGACACAGGCCCAGGAATTTCACCAGAACCACATTGTTGACGAGGGCTGTGCCAACCAAAATCAGCAGCAATTCCTGCATGTATGTCCGCTCCATTTCGGGGTGTTGGGTGTGTGTTTACCCAGCGGAAATGCATCAACCGTACCAAGTTTTCCGAACTGGTTTGTGACCGTGCAATGACCATAAGAATTGTGCGGCTTTGTGGCAGTTGCCTATTTTTATGGCAGTGAATTTCCTGTCGTGTTTTGAACAGAGGTCGGAGATCTGCGACGTTGTTGTCGTAAAGGCGACACGAACAAAGGGCTTGGTGGTGCTGAAATAGGCGCTTTGACCAAATTGGCACGGGCTTTGCGCTATATCCGTCACATGACATCGCATATGGACGAGACAAAACAGGCCAAACGACCGCTTTCTGCACAGGCAGACCGTGGCGGTGGTGGTGTGCCGGTTGTTTCCGAGGTGTTTCAAAAGGCCGTTGAACATGTCCCTGTGGCGACCTCAATCACCGATGTTCACGCCAATATCCTTTACGTCAATCCAGCTTTTGAAAAGTTGACCGGATACAGCCACGATGAGGTGGTGGGCAAAAATGAGTCCATTTTGTCCGACAAGGCGACCCCTCTGAAAATCTACAAAGAGCTGTGGAAGACGATCAAATCGGGCGAAATTTGGCACGGACGCTTGGTCAACCGGCGTAAAAACCAATCAAAATACCTCGCCGATTTGACGGTGCTTCCGGTGATGGACGACGATGGATATGTGATGCACTACATGGGCATGCATCGCGATGTTACGGATTTGAATCAGCTCGAACGCAAAGTGAAAAATCAAGACGCTTTGATTTCATCCGTGATTGAGGCGGCCCCGGTGGTGATCGTCTTGGTCGATGCGTCCGGGCGCGTGGCGTTTTCCAATTCGGCGTATAAAGAATTGAAGCGGGAATTGACCGGTGTCGAGCCTTCGGAGCATTTTGTCGGTGCGCTCAAAGAAAGCCTTGGTCAGAATATCCGCGATCTGTGTAAAAAGGGTTTCGATTTCACCGCCGTCGAAGTCAGCCTTAAAACTCAGTCCGGCGATACCCGCTGGTTCGCATGTTCCGCCACCAAGGTCGAAGAACAAGACATGTCGGCGGCGGGATATTTCGCCGAAGACGGTTCATGCGGCGTGCTTTTGGTCGCCAGTGATATTACCCACCAGCGCAGACGCTACGAACAGGCGCGCACCAACGCCGTGCGTGCGGTGATGGCCGAACAGCAAATGGTCCAAGGCATGCGCGAGGTGATCTCCGGGGCGATTTTCCAGATGCAAGGGCCGCTCAACATTATGAGCGCTGCGTCTTCGATGTTGGAGCGCCAAGGCAACAGCGCCAATGCCCTGCAAGAACCCATCAACCAAGTGATCAACGCGGGCCAAACGGCGCTGGAACGCTTGAGAGCTGCCATGCCGAACACCGCGGACGAGCCGGTCGGGCCGGTCAACATCAACGAAATCATTCGCGAAGTGTTGGATGTGTCGATTGATGGGTTGCTGAGGGAAGGCATCGTTGTTGAATGGACCCCGGCATCGGTTTTGCCCAATGTTCCGGGACGCATGAACGCCTTGCGTTCGTTGGTCAAGTATCTGGTCGATAACGCTATTCTTGCCGTCAGGGATCGCGGTGATGAGCGCAGCTTGTTGATCAACACCCGCGTCACCGAAAACGGCGATGTGTCGTTGGAGATGCGCGATAGCGGCCCTGGGTTTGACGACAGCATATTGATTAAGGCCTATGAGCCTTTGTTTACGGCCTGGAAGAAAACGCGGTCACGACCAGGCATGGGGTTGTCGTTGGCGCGCCAAATCATCATGGATCAGGGTGGATCGATAGAAATCAAAAATGCCCTGACGGGGGGCGGTAAGATCGAAGTTGTGTTTGCAGCAGCAAGCCTAGGCCATGGCCCGAGTGCGCTTCAGCAAGGAGTACCCTCGTCGTGAAGGAAAGCGCGCCAGTGGGCGGACCGGATCATTGCGACAGGTGTGAGTGCGGTTTGATCCGCACGGACATCGATGTCTTGTTTAAGGTCAGTCAGGTCCTCAGCCACTCGCTTAACCTGCACGAAACTCTGGAACAGGTTTTGACACTGCTGCACGATGAGGGCGGTTTTGCAAACGGCATGATCAGCTTGTTGGATGAGGAAACGGGAAATCTCAATCTGCGCATTGCCCAAAAAGAGGGCGTGGTCTCAAGCGGCACCATCAGCTATCGCCCCGGTGAAGGCGTGGTCGGTGAGATTATGGAAACCTGTGTCGCGGTGGTGGTGCCCAACATTTCGAAGGAACCGAAATTTCTTGGTCGCAGCGGGGCGTATGATCCGGATTTGCCGTTTATTGGGGTGCCGATTTTTGTAGGCGGAACGCCCTTGGGCGTGCTGGCGGCGCAACCGACGACGGGCAGCGAAGACCTTTATGAGCGTTCACGATTCATGGAAATGATCGCCAACCTGATCGCTCAGACGGTGCGTCTATGGGTGCAGTTGGAAAATGAAAAACGCGAATTGAAGGAAGAGCGCGACACCCTGCGCCGTGCGGTCAAGCACGAGCATGGCTTCGCCAACATCGTTGGGCGTTCGCAAATCATGCGTGCGGTGTTCGAACAAGTGCGTTTGGTGTCGGCTTGGAACACCACGGTTTTGATCCGCGGCGAGTCCGGTACGGGCAAGGAATTGATCGCTAACGCCATTCATTACAACAGTCCACGTGCTAACGGCCCCTCGATTAAGCTCAACTGCGCAGCGCTGCCCGACAATCTGTTGGAATCGGAATTGTTCGGCCATGAAAAAGGGGCCTTTACCGGGGCTAATACCCAGCACAAGGGGCGTTTTGAAATGGCCCACGGCGGCACGTTGTTTCTTGATGAAATCGGCGAAATTTCGGCGGCGTTTCAAGCCAAGCTGTTGCGGGTGCTGCAAGAAGGCGAATTTGAGCGGGTCGGCGGCAGCAAAACCCTCAAGGTTGATGTGCGTGTCATTACCGCCACCAACCGCGACCTGGAAGCGGAAGTGGAAAGCGGGGCGTTTCGCGAAGATTTGTATTATCGCCTGAACGTCATGCCGATCAACATGCCGCCGCTGCGCGAACGCAGTGAGGACATTCCCGACCTGGCGCGCTTCCTCATCGCCAAAATCGCCAAACATCAGAGCCGCGAGTTGGAGATTACCGATAGTGCTGTTCGGGTGCTTTTGCGCCATAACTGGCCGGGTAACGTGCGTGAATTGGAAAACGCACTGGAACGCGCTGCGATCATGAGTGAAAGCGGTGTCATCGACCGTGATGCAGTCGCTTTGTCGGGCCTGTCGGACAAAGTGGTGGCGGTGGCTGCGCCGTCATTGGGGGGTGCGCCCCCGACCATCGCAACGCCCGGACCGGTGGTCGATCTCAACGATCCCAACCTCGATGAACGCGAACGCGTCATTGCGGCGCTGGAGGAAGCCGGATGGGTTCAAGCCAAGGCCGCACGATTGCTCAACATGACGCCGCGCCAAATCGCCTATCGCATTCGAACCTTGAACATCAGGATGCGTCAAATATGAACGGGATGAACACCGCGTTGATTGAGCAATTCTCAACCATGATGGACGACAGAGATACGTTCCGCGAGATCTTTGAAAATGCCAACATCGGCATTTTTCAAAGCACAATTCATGGCCGCTATATCCGTGTAAACCCGTCTCTTGCTGACATGTATGGCTACGATGATGTCGATGAAATGCTTGACGTTCTAACCGACATTTCACATCAGTTGTACGTTGAAGAAGGACGTAGGGATGACTTCATCACTCAACTGGTGAGCGCCGGTGCGATTGAAAATTTCGAAAGCCAAGTGTATCGCCGCGATGGCACGGTGATCTGGATTTCGGAAACCGCGCGGGTTGTGCCGACCTCTAGCGGTCGCCCGGCCTATTTTGAAGGTTTCGTCAAAAACGTGTCGGAACGAAAAAACCTCGAAGCTCAGGTGTCGGAGTTTACCCAAGACCTTGAAGCGCGGGTGCAAAAGCGCACCAGCGAGATAATGTTGGAAATCGAACGCCGCCGCCTTGCGGAACGATCGCTCAAGGAAGCGCTCAGCGAAGCGCAAACGGCGACCGAAGCGAAAAGCCAGTTTCTGGCTTCGATGTCGCATGAACTGCGCACCCCGTTGAACGCGATCATTGGTTTTGCCGATGCGATCCGCGCCGAACTGCACGGCCCCCTCGCCCCGCAAGAATACGCTGAATACATCGATATCATCAAAGGATCCGGCGACCACCTTTTGGACCTGATCAACGATGTGCTGGATCTATCAAAAATTGATGCCGGTGAGGTCGATTTGCGTATGGTCGATGTGGATGTGCGCACGCTGATGAGCGATTGTTTGGATCTCATCGCTCACCGCGCGGCGGAAGCCTCTATCCATTTGACGCATGACATCGATGAAAACGTCGATACCGTCATCCGCGGGGATGCCCGGCGCATCAAGCAGGTGTTCTTAAACCTGCTGTCCAACGCCATCAAGTTCACCCCACCCAACGGAACAGTGACGGTGAAGATTTGGGATGAAGCGCCGGGGCTATTAGAGGTGAGCGTCAAGGATACAGGAGTGGGTATATCAGCCGCAGACATCCCTAAAGTGTTGAGCGAGTACGGCCAGGTCGAACACGGGTTGGCACATGTCGGCGAAGGCACCGGCTTGGGCTTGCCGATCACCAAAAAATTGGTGGAACTGCACGGCGGTGTGTTGAGCATCGACAGCAAGGTGGGCTGTGGCACCACGGTCAGCGTCAGCCTGCCTCTATAGAATTTGTCGCAGACACAACATTTTAAGAACTTAGATTGTCGCAAAGATTACCGTCTTTGTTTGAAGTATATAGTAATATTTTCAATGGGTTGAGTTCTTTGATCAACTGGCACGGACCTTGCGAAAGTTCCACTATACGCATCCCTCGACCTCAAGAAAGGGTGAGACATGGAACTGAAGGTCCTCGGTCAAGACAACCAACCCTCCGCTCAAGCTCAGGCTGGCGGTTGCAGCTCCGGCACATGCGGCAGCAGTGAAGACGGCATGAACCATCTGCCCGACAGCGTGCGCGAAAAGGTTCACAATCACCCCTGTTATTCCGAAGAGGCTCACCACTTCTACGCCCGCATGCACGTTGCCGTGGCACCTGCGTGCAATATCCAATGTCATTACTGCAATCGCAAGTACGATTGCGCCAACGAAAGCCGCCCCGGTGTGGTGTCGGAATTGCTGAGCCCCGATCAAGCGGCGAAAAAAGTTTTGGCGGTGGCCAGTGAAATTCCTCAGATGACGGTTTTGGGGGTTGCTGGTCCGGGCGATCCGCTCGCCAACCCGGAACGCACATTCGAGACCTTTCGCGAAATTTATGAAAAGGCCCCGGACATCAAGTTGTGCTTATCGACAAATGGTTTGGCGTTACCCGATCATGTTGACGAGATCGAAGCGCTCAAGGTCGATCACGTCACCATCACCATCAACTGCGTGGACCCCGAAGTCGGCGCGAAAATTTACCCGTGGGTATTTTGGAAAAATCGTCGCATCAAGGGTGCCAAGGGTGCCAAGATCCTCATCGAGCGTCAGCAAAAAGGCCTGGAGATGCTGATTGAACGCGGCATCTTGGTCAAAGTGAACTCGGTGCTGATTCCAGGCGTCAACGATGAGCACCTCAAGGAGGTCTCTAAAATTGTCAAATCCAAAGGTGCATTCCTGCACAACGTCATGCCGTTGATCGCAGAGGCCGAACACGGCACGTTCTACGGCGTGATGGGCCAGCGCGGTCCCAACAAGCAAGAACTGTCCGATTTGCAAGACGCGTGCGCGGGTGACATGAACATGATGCGCCATTGCCGCCAGTGCCGCGCCGATGCGGTGGGCCTGTTGGGTGAAGATCGTGGGCAAGAATTTACCTTGGACAAGATCGACGCCATGGACATCGATTACGACGCCGCCATGGAAAAGCGCGCCAACATCCACGCGGGCATCGAAGCGCACCGCGATGCCTTGCGCGCCGAACAAGCCGAAAACGAAATGCCGGACCTGCTCGCGCCCGTCGGCACACCGCCCGCACGCATCGCCATCACCACCAAAGGCGGCGGCGTGATCAACGAACATTTCGGCCATGCGACCGAGTTTTTGGTATACGAGGTCGCCCCCGAAGGTGTGCGCTTCATCGGTCCGCGCAAGGTCGAAAACGCCTATTGCGTCGGCCCCGATGTGTGCCCCAGCGGCGATGACAAAGGCACGGTGCTGGACGCGATCTTGGAGGCTTTGTCCGATTGCTCTGCAGTATTGTCGGCGAAGGTCGGGATTGAGCCGTGGTCGCGTTTGGAGGATGCACGCATCACGCCCAGCGGTGAATACGCCATGGACCAAATCGAAGATGCGGTCCGGGGCATGTACGGTGAATTGATCGAACAAGGCTGGGCCGTTAAAGACCTTAACGTTCAGGCCGTGGGTTAAGGAGAGCGACATGTCATTGAGCATCGTCGAAAGTTGCGTGAACTGTTTTGCATGTGAGCCCCTGTGCCCGTCCGAGGCCATTTTTAAAGGCGAGGAGATTTTTTTGATCGACGCCAAAAAATGTACCGAATGCGACGGCGACTTTGCCGATCCGCAATGCGCAAGCATTTGCCCCATTGAAGGTGCAATCTTGGACGCAGCGGGTGAGGCGATCAATCCGCCTGGTTCCCTAACCGGCATTCCGCCGTTGAGAATGGCGCAGGCCATGGCCGAAATTCAGGCGCGCTGAGCATGGCTAAGGCAGAGATCACCTTCGCCGACATTGATTTGACCATCACCGTTCCCGTCGGTACCCGGGTGATTGAGGTGTCGGAAAAAGTCGGTTCCGCCATCACCTACGGGTGTCGCGAATGCGATTGCGGCAACTGCATGATGGAAGTTGTCGATGGTATGGATAACTTCAGCGAGCCTTCCGTCTTGGAGGAACGTGTGTTGCGCGAAAACCTTGCCGGTCGCAAAGACCGCTTGGCCTGCCAGGCGCAGGTTCTGGGGGCCGTCACGGTGAAGCCAAGGTGAGCGTATGGCGCTTATGAAAAGACAGTCATCTCTGAAAGAGCGTTCGCGCAAAAAAATGCTGTCACGCGCACGCGGTCATGGTAACGACGCAGCCTTTGCTGCGATGGCGCTCAGTGCGCGTCATGGCAACAGCGCGCTGGGCGGCTGGATGGGCCTATCGGCGGCAGAGTTTCGCAAATTAATGCGCCGCCATTTTCCCCTTGCCAAAATACCCACCGGGGTGCGGACATCATTACAGCGACCCAAGGTCCGCTCTCTCGAATGGGATGAACTGCGCAAACTTTTGATCCGCCACCGCGCGGGACGTGATGTGTCGGAACGCTACATGGCCGATATCGTGTGCTCGGGCTGCTTGGGCGCAGATCACTTGTGGCAGGATTTGGGCTTGTTCGATCGCGGCGAACTGAGCGCTTTGATGATGCGCAATTTCCCAGCGCTGGCGGTGCGCAATGATCGCGATATGAAATGGAAAAAATTTTTGTACAAGCAGCTGTGTGTTGCAGAGGGCATCTATGTGTGCCGCGCCCCGTCTTGCGAAGAATGTTCGGAATACGATGTTTGCTTTGGCCCCGAAGACTGACGCACCCCATTTTGACCCCGATGGATTGATGTCGCGCGCCATCGGTGCGTACTTGGGCCTTGCGGTGGGCGACGCGTTGGGCGCGACGGTGGAATTTATGACGCCTCGCGAAATCAAAGCACATTACGGTGAACATCGCGATGTGATCGGTGGCGGCTGGCTGAAGCTCAAGCCTGGACAAGTCACCGATGACACGGAAATGAGCTTGGCGTTGGGAGGCGCAATTATCAGTGCGGGTGGCGTCAACGTGGTGCGCATTGCTCAAGCCTTCGATGCCTGGATGGCGTCCAAGCCGGTAGACATCGGCAACACCGTGCGCCGGGGCATCGTGCGCTTTCGCAGCCATGGCAGCACCTCGGGACCGGTGGATGAGTTCGATGCCGGCAACGGCGCGGTGATGCGGGTGTTGCCTGTGGCGTTGGCGAGCCTGGGCGCAGACCGTAAAACCGTGACCTTGGCGGCGCACACCCAAGCCCACATCACCCACAACGCACCGCTTGCGGACGCGGGGATGATGGCGGTGGTGGATATGGTGCAGCGTGCGCTGAGCAACCCTGATCGCGCCTTGGTCGACGTGATCGCAATCGCCCATCGGCTTGGTGATGCGTCAAAAGCCTACATCTTCACCAACAAGCGCGAACAAAATCCCAGCGGTTATCTACCCGACACGCTGCGCGCGGTGTTTCAGGCGTTGAGCCGCACCGATGGTTTCGAGGCAGCGTTGCTCGACGTGGTCAATCGCGGCGGCGACGCCGACACCACAGGGGCGATCTTAGGATCCATTGCGGGCGCGCTTTACGGCAAGGACGCGATTCCAAACCGCTGGTTGGCTGCGTTGGACAAAAATGTCTATCACGCGTGTGAGACACAAGCCTTGCGCTTACTGGAACAGTCGCCGGTGCTGAGCGGTCAGCCGTTGGTCGTTCAATCCTGATCGAGGTTGAGTTCGATTTTCAAGTGTGCAGCCAAAGCGCTGTCCATGGTCGCAAGGTGCAGCGCAAACCATTCCGGCATGCCGTTTTTGACAAATTCGCGGGGCATCATCATGCGCCCACGTTTGACCCGAGCGAGCATGGATTCCAGATCGCCCATCACCCGGAGATGCTCGTCTACATGTTCGCGCATGGCAGGGAATTGCGTTTCGCGCATAAGCTTCTCTTCTTGAGAAAAATGCTCATGGGTGTGGCGCAGCAACTCGGCGAACAGGGTTGTAAACACGCCGTCGGGCATGGTGTTCAGCGCGGATAGGATCGACAGGAATTCGTGGTGGTAGCCGTCCATCACCGGCACGCCGAGGCCTAGACGGTCTTGCGACCAAGTTAGTAGGGGGTGTGGGCCTTCGTCGATTTCGCTGTACAGGGCATGGCTTAAATCGTTCATGACGCGGCCTCAAACATGGGGCTGGCGGCGAGCAAGTCATCGACCCCGGCATCAATCCATTGCAGCCCGATTTTGTCGCAAAAGCGCTTTTCCTTGGCGTTGGCGTTGGGGATCAAGGCCCAGCCACGTGATTCGGCGGCGTCGTAAAGGATGTCGGACAGAACCATGCGTTCCGTGTCGCGGTTCAGCCGCATGCCCAACAGCACGTATTTCAGGCCTTTGCGCTTTACCTTCAAAAAATCAGGGATCGCAAAGCCGCCCATCAATTCGGTGATGTAATCGACATAGTCCGCATCCGATGCAATATACGTTGGTGTGGGCAGGGGGCTGCCCATGGGTTTGAAGATGATGGGCAAGGTGACATCGACGTCGTCTTGCGCGATTTCCGTGTAGGTTGCACCGTCATAGGCATGAATTTCAAACCGATACGCATTGGCTATGCGCGATATGCCGCGGATCAGGGTGTGTGGGGTGTCGCTGTAGGTGTCTTGCAGCTGGGTGTCGCGGTTGATGTCGATGACATATCGGGGTTTGGTCTTGGCGATCCAATCGTGCAATGGCGCGCGGGTCCAGCTTTGCCCGCCGTAAAGCTCGGTCAAAAACCGGTTGATGTAGCTGCGGCCTTTTTTCAGTTCCAAGTTCATCGCCGCGCGGGGGAATTCATACATCAACTTGGGCGCCATGGGGCGGCCGTTGTTCATCGCCAAAATCAATGAATCGCTATCGGCAGGCATCGGCGTGTCGCCATCCACGCTATGACACGATGACAAAACGGCGGGGCCGAGATACGGCACGGCGGCGCCACATTCGATGTTTTCAAGGATAGTTTTGATAGTGCTGTCTGAGCTCATAACGGGCCTCTTGTTGGGACGATGTCACTTTGGTGAGTGAATGCAAGAAGCGAACCAGTTTTATTCGTAGGCAAAACAAAGCGTTACATCAGGCAAGCTGTGGGGGGTTTACGACAATCCTTTTTAGAATGTGTCGCTTTTCACCTTATAGACGCCGCCCAGCACGATGAATTCGTGCTCGCCTTGCATGCGCCCCGGCAGCAAGCCGCAATAGAATACGATTTTGCTGAGCGGCACATTGACGGTCAAAATGTAATCGCCGAATGCACCCGCAGTGTCGCGGTTGGAGGTGAACGAGTTGACGTTGTTGAGCAGCATCACCTGGGTGTTGCGGCCTTGATGGTCCAACACCTCAAAGCCATCCAGATGGTTCACGCCCCTATATAATGTCAGGTGAGGTTGCTTGGGATCGTGGCGTGCCAGCTCGAACTGACAATAGGCATGGACCAGGTCCAGTTGGGCTTCCAGGGCGTTGGTATTGTGCAGCCCGTCTGCGCGGTCCTTGAAAAAACCGGCGAGCAGGGGATCGTCGGGGCCTTCGATCCGTCCCTTATGATGACGGGTGAGCAAACCGAAACGCGATTCCGCCCAGCTCTTGAGCACCGCCGCTTCGCGCCCGTCGGCATCAAAGAACCACCCACGCAACAAACGCAGGTAATCGGCTTTGGCGCGTCCGCGTCCTTTTTCGCCGCCCGCGTCTTCGGGGGTCTCCAGGCGAAACTGCACCGCCATGTAATCTTGAAATTGAGCGGCCCGTTCGGATGCGTCATCCAACGCCGTCAGCATCGCGAACAAGTCGGCATGAAAGGTCGTCACGCCGTCGATCTCAAGGGCGTGAGGATGGTCTTGAAACGTCAGGCCGCCGAGGATCACCGACGGGAGATTGCAGCGGTTGATGGGCAGCCGCGCGCGGGTGGGCAAGGTGGCGTCAGGGGCATTGGATGGCGTGCTCGAACTCATGTCAGTAACCATACAAAAATTATGGATTTGTCGTTTTCCGTGTTTCTTTGTCGGGTTCGCGTCATCCGTGCGCCCCTAAATTTATATTTTATATCAAAAGACTAGGTGTCTTTTTATGGGCTGGCACGGCTTTTGCTGAGTAGCTGCGACGAACAAATTTCACGGCGCCTTGTCGCGCCACCGACAGAGAAACTTTAAGGAGACACCATCATGGCACTTCGTCAAGCCGCCATCTACGGTAAGGGGGGCATCGGTAAGTCCACCACCACCCAGAATCTCGTCGCCGCCATCGCTGAACTTGGCAAAAAAGTGATGATCGTGGGCTGCGACCCGAAAGCGGATTCAACCCGCTTGATCCTGCACTCCAAGGCGCAGAACACCATCATGCAGATGGCCGCCGATGCGGGTTCTGTGGAAGACCTCGAACTCGAAGACGTGCTCAAAGTCGGCTACGGCGACATTGCGTGCGTCGAATCCGGCGGACCCGAGCCGGGGGTTGGATGCGCCGGTCGCGGTGTGATCACCGCCATCAACTTCTTGGAGGAAGAAGGCGCTTACGAGGAAGACCTGGACTTTGTGTTCTACGACGTTTTGGGCGACGTTGTGTGTGGTGGTTTCGCCATGCCCATCCGCGAAAACAAAGCGCAAGAAATCTACATCGTTTGCTCCGGTGAAATGATGGCCATGTACGCGGCCAACAACATCGCCAAGGGCATCGTGAAGTACGCCAACTCCGGCAGCGTGCGTCTTGCGGGTCTGATCTGCAACTCGCGCAACACGGATCGCGAAGACGAATTGATCATGGAATTGGCCGCGAAACTCGGCACCCAGATGATCCACTTTGTCCCGCGTGACAACGTTGTGCAGCGCGCTGAAATCCGCCGCATGACCTGCATCGAATATGATCCAACGGCCAAACAGTCGGACGAATATCGTCAGCTTGCAAAAAAGATCATCGACAACGAAAAATTCGTGATCCCAACACCGATCACGATGGATGAACTGGAAGACTTGCTGATGGAATTCGGCATCCTCGATGAGGAAGACGAAAGCATCATCGGTCAGACGGCCGGTGCCGAAGGCGCAGTCGCTACGGCTTAATGCCCGATGGCGGTCCGCTCTCTACGGGCGGTCCGCCACCCCGGCACTTTCCAACTCTCTGAAAGGAGACCTGTCATGACAGATATGACACGTGAGGAAACCCAGAGCCTGATCGAAGAGGTTCTTGAGGTTTACCCCGAAAAAGCAAAAAACATTCGCGCTAAGCATTTGACCGTCAACGACCACGACGTTGAGCAATCGAAAAAGTGCATTACTTCCAACCGCAAGTCGGTTCCAGGTTCGATGACCATTCGCGGTTGCGCATATGCCGGTTCCAAGGGTGTGGTCTGGGGTCCGATCAAGGACATGATCCACATTTCCCACGGCCCCGTCGGTTGCGGTCAATATTCCCGCGCCGGTCGCCGCAACTACTACGTCGGCACTACTGGCGTGAACACCTTCGGCACGATGAACTTTACCTCTGATTTTCAGGAAAAAGACATTGTGTTCGGCGGCGACAAGAAACTCGCCAAGTTGATGACCGAAATCGAAACCCTGTTCCCGCTCAACAAGGGCACGACCATTCAATCGGAATGCCCCATCGGTCTAATCGGTGACGACATCGAAGCGGTCGCCAAGGCGCAAAACAAAGAAACCGGCAAAACCATCGTTCCGGTGCGCTGCGAAGGTTTCCGCGGTGTTTCTCAATCGTTGGGTCACCACATCGCCAATGACGCGGTGCGTGATTGGGCTTTGGACAAGCGCGACGACGACGACACTTGGGAATCCACCGACTACGATGTCGCCATCTTGGGCGATTACAACATCGGCGGCGATGCTTGGGCGTCGCGGATCTTGCTGGAAGAAATGGGCTTGCGCGTTGTTGCACAGTGGTCCGGTGACGGTTCCATCGCCGAAATGGAATTGACCCCTAAGGTCAAGCTAAACCTACTGCACTGCTATCGTTCGATGAACTACATCTCGCGCCATATGGAAGAAAAGTACGGTATTCCTTGGATGGAATACAACTTCTTCGGCCCGACCAAAATCGAAGAGAGCCTGCGCAAAATCGCTGAGTTCTTTGATGACACCATCAAGGAAGGCGCCGAGCGCGTGATCGCCAAATATAAAGCCGAATACCAGTCCGTGATCGATAAATATCGCCCGCGTTTGGAAGGCAAGACGGTGATGCTCTATATCGGCGGGTTGCGTCCGCGCCACGTGATCGGCGCTTACGAAGATCTCGGCATGAAAGTCGTCGGCACCGGCTATGAGTTTGGCCACAACGATGATTATGATCGCACCATCAAAGAAATGGATAACGCGACTCTGATCTATGATGACGTCACCGGTTACGAATTCGAAGAATTCGTCAAAAAGGTGAAGCCCGACTTGATCGGTTCAGGCGTCAAGGAAAAGTACATTTTCCAAAAGATGGGCATTCCCTTCCGTCAAATGCACTCATGGGATTATTCAGGCCCGTATCACGGCTATGACGGCTTCGCCATCTTCGCCCGTGACATGGACATGACCCTGAACAATCCGTGCTGGGACAACCTGACGCCGCCTTGGCAAAAGGACATCGCCAGCGAAGCGATTGCCGCTGAATAATCTCTCGGACCGTTCCCGATGGGACGGTCAGTACCCACCTTTAACCCGTTTGTTCACAGATTGGTGACGCGGGAGGAGGAATGAAAATGTCGCAAGTCGTAGAAGACATCAAACCGAGCTATCCGTTGTTCCGTGACCAGGACTACAAGGACAGCCTCAAAAATAAACAAGATACGTTCGAGGAGCGTCACGACCAAGCTAAGGTCGATGAAATGTTCGAATGGTCCACCTCTGAAGAATATCAAAAGCTGAATTTCGAACGTGAAGCGCTGACCATCAATCCCGCCAAGGCGTGTCAGCCTCTGGGTTCGGTGCTGTGTGCTCTGGGTTTCGAAAAGACCATGCCGTATGTACACGGTTCGCAAGGCTGCGTGGCTTATTTCCGCACCTACTTCAACCGCCACTTCAAAGAACCGATTGCATGCGTCTCGGATTCCATGACCGAAGACGCGGCTGTGTTCGGTGGTCAGAAGAACATGTTCGACGGACTGGAAAATGCCAAGGCGTTGTACAAGCCGGAAATGATCGCGGTGTCCACCACCTGCATGGCGGAAGTCATCGGCGATGATTTGAACGCATTCATCGGCAATGCCAAAAAAGAAGGGCATATTCCCGAAGAATACCCGACCCCGTTCGCCCACACGCCAAGCTTCGTCGGTTCCCACACCACCGGTTGGGACAACATGTTCGAAGGAATCATGCGTTACTTCACGCTGAACCACATGGACGACAAAGAGGTCGGCTCCAACGGCAAGATCAACTTGGTGCCGGGGTTCGAGACCTATCTTGGCAACTTTCGCGTGATGAAGCGCATGATGGAAGAAATGGGTGTGGACTATTCTTTGCTGTCCGATCCCAGCGAAGTGCTCGATACGCCTGCTGATGGCAAGTATCGTATGTACGACGGCGGCACCACCCAAGACGAAGTCAAGGATGCCCCCAACGCCATCGACACGTTGTTGCTGCAGCCGTGGCAGTCGGTCAAAACCAAGAAGTTTGTCAAGGGCACATGGAACCAGCCGGCCAACGCTGTCGCCATCCCCATGGGCCTTAAAGGCACCGATGATTTCTTGATGAAAGTTTCCGAACTGACCGGCAAAGCCATTCCGGCCAGCTTGGAAAAGGAACGCGGTCGCTTGGTCGACATGATGACCGACAGTCACACCTGGCTACACGGCAAGAAGTTCGGTCTTTACGGCGATGCCGACTATGTCATGGGCATGACGGCGTTCTTGTTGGAACTGGGGGCTGAGCCGACCCACATTCTGTGCAACCACGCCAACAAGCGTTGGAAAAAGGCCATGAACGCGATGCTCGCCGAAAGCCCTTATGGTGCGAACTGCGAAGTTCATGTCAGCAAGGACTTGTGGCATTTTCGTTCGTTGATGTTCACCAACAAGCCGGACTTCATGATCGGCAACAGCTACGGCAAGTTCATCCAGCGCGATACCCTGCACAAGGGCAAGGAGTTCGAGGTGCCGTTGATCCGCATCGGCTTCCCGATCTTCGATCGCCACCACCTGCACCGCATGACCACTATGGGATATGAGGGGGCGATGTACATCCTCACCACGTTGGTCAACGCGGTGTTGGAACGTCTCGACGAAGAGACGCGCGGCATGGGCACCACGGATTACAACTACGATCTGGTTCGCTAAGGCCTGGGGCGGCGGGCCCCGGAACGTTTCCCTAAAACGTTTCAACGCTTCGCCGCCCATCCCTTGCGTTCCGGCAACAGGAGTATCCGATGCCCAGCGTCATGATTCGTAAAAACGAAGACGGCAAGCTGCTGTTCTACGTCGCCAAGAAAGACTTGGAAGACATCGTCGTTTCGGTCGAAACCGACACTCCCGAAGCCTGGGGTGGCGAGATTGAAATCGGTGACGGTTCCACGTGGTACATCGACCCCATCAGCCCACCGCCGACATTCCCGACAACGCTCAGGTTCAAGCGCGGTTAACCCGCCGACCTGAGTTTTTGTGTTTACAAGATAAGGAGATTACACCATGGCCGTTCAGATTGAAGCCAGCATTTGCACCGCGTGCGGCGATTGTGAACCCGTGTGTCCGACCAATTCCATCGTCCCGCATAAAGGTTTGTACACGGTGAAGACCGACACCTGCACCGAGTGCGACGGTGAACACGACGTGCCTCAATGCATCGACGTGTGCATGGAAGACGATTGCATCGTGTTCCTCGATTGATGCTTTTGCGGCCACTCTTGAATCGGGGTGGCCGCATTGTCATTTTAACTCTAACGATCATGAGGTCAGAAGATGAGTGAACCCCAACTCACCCGCAATATGGCCCTGCGCATTGGCTTGGCATCCAAGGTGTTTGCCGATGTGTCACCCGCTGAAATGCTCGGCATCGTCGGTGATGCGGTCGCACTTCCGCTAACCGAAAAGAAAATGACCGGGCTGAGCATGGATAAGCTGCGTTCCGCTGAGGGCGGCAAGCTGCTGGCCATGCCCAAAGAAACCCTGAAAGAAGCATTGCTGATTTTGAAAGGCAAAGCCGGTATCGGCGATGTTGAGTTGCCGCCGCTTGATGCCTATCAAGACGGTGACATGCCCGGTTCGATCCGCATTGCGGTGGCGTCGAACGGTGCCGAAGATTTCGACGGTCACTTTGGATCATGCACACGGTTTTTGATTTATCAAATGTCTGCGACTGAATTGCGTCTGATCGACGTTCGCCTGACCGCGGATGATGTTGAAGCCGAAGACAAAAACAAATTTCGTGCCGAATTGATCCGCGATTGCCAGGTGCTGTACATCGTGTCCATCGGTGGACCTGCCGCCGCCAAGGTGGTGCGTGCAGATGTGCATCCGATCAAGCACCCCAATGGCGGCAAGGCGCGCGAAGTGCTTGGTGCGTTGAGCAAGGTGATTGCCGATAACCCACCACCGTGGCTCGCAAAGGCGATGGGGCAGGAGGCCGAGGAGCGCATCCGCTTTCGGCAAACATCATGATCGATCCATCCATCATCGATGAAGTTCTCAAGCTGGCGGAAGCGGGTGGTGGGGATGCCCAAGTGCTCACCACGCTGCGTGAACGCTGGTCGGATATCCACTTTACCCATTGTTTCGAAGACGATTTGTGCATGGAAAAACCCATCCGCGAAGGTGTGGCGGCAAACATTTATTTGGTAAACGGCCATAATCACTGTGCCGTCATCACCGATCACGAGCCGTCGGCCACCGGCCTTCTGATTGCCGAGATGAACGCATGAATGCAGTTCTACCCCCCGATAGATTGTCGCGGCTCGACGGGGCCGTGGCCAAAGCGCCGCCCAAGCCCGGTCATGGGGTTTTGGTTCAAGCCCTAGGCGAGGTATTTCCCGATCTGGAATGGCAACTGGTGCTGTCGCGCAAAGGTTGGCACCGGGTCGGCGGTGTCGTCGATGAGCATGGCAATCGCGTGTCTGACAACTTAGTGCTGTGGATCGAAGAGCAAGGCGGCGACGATCTTATGGATTTATTTGTGCGCTACGAAAACGACGGATTATTGGCGACCAAGTTGTGCGGCGCTACGCATTACCTGACCGCGAAGACCGGCGGCAATCCGTGGGATTATGTGCAGGTCGAGGTCGATGAATTGCGTGAAGTCACTGACCGTTTTCTGTTCAATCCCGACAACGCGCCTGATGCGGCGGAAGACCTGCTCAGCCCCGAAGATCCTCTGCGGGTCGATCCCACGGCCTTGAGGCCTGCTTTTTACACTTTGCGCAAGGCTTGGGATGTCTCTGAGGCTTACGCGCGGATGGCGTCGGGCAGTTACGCCGACAGCCTGCTCACTTTGCGCTTCTTTGCCGATTGGTCCGCCAGCAGCGCGGCGGGGCGTGATTTTTACCGTCACTTTGTGTTGCGCATGAACAACTACAAAGACCGCTTTGGTGAGATGCGCTTGCAGGCGACGCCGCTCAGTACCTACGTCGAAACCATGCCGCCACTGCCCGGTCCCGGTGAGAGAGGCTTGGAGCTGTCGCGTTTCTTGAGCGCATTCGACCGCGCTGCGGGCTATCCGATGGCGTGGTACTTCTGCATGGTTTCAGGCCTAGACGATGACTTGCAGGGAATTGCTCACGCGGTGTTTGAAGATGTCAGCGGCGCGTATGACTACTTACCAGAATGCGACGTTGAGCTGTTGCAGAAATGGGTGGAGGAGCTCTACACCTTCTGAGTGTCGGATTTGTCGGGTTTGCGACAAATGTCTTAGATTCATAATCGTTTAAAAACAAATAATTAAGTGTTGGCATAGGTGTTGCGAAGGCTCACGTGCAACAGCCAAGGAAACGTGGACATCATGAAGCCACAAGACATCGCAGAACTTCTGGATGAGCCCGCCTGCGGGCACAATCACAAAGAAAAATCCGGGTGTGCGCGGCCTAAGCCGGGGGCGGCGGCGGGCGGGTGCTCGTTCGATGGCGCACAGATTGCGCTTTTGCCCATCGCCGACGTCGCGCACATCGTGCACGGGCCAATCGCCTGCGCAGGGTCCAGTTGGGACAACCGCGGCACGCGTTCATCCGGTCCGACGCTGTGGCGCATCGGCATGACCACGGATCTCACTGAACAAGACGTGATCATGGGGCGCAGCGAAAAACGCCTGTTTCATTCCATCAAGCAAGCGGTCAGCGATTACGCCCCTGCTGCGGTATTCGTATACAACACCTGCGTCCCGGCCTTGATCGGCGACGATGTCGACGCGGTGTGCAAGCAAGCCGAAGACCGCTGGGGCGTGCCGGTCGTGCCGGTGGACGGCGCGGGCTTTTACGGCACCAAGAACCTTGGCAATCGCATTGCCGGGGAGGCGATGGTCAAGCATGTCATCGGCACCCGCGAACCGGATCCGGTTCCGGATCATTTACAACGCGACGGCATTACGGTTCACGATATTACGCTGGTCGGCGAATACAACATTGCGGGTGAATTATGGCATGTCACGCCGTTGTTGGATGAGCTGGGATTGCGCGTTTTGGGTTCGCTGTCCGGCGACACGCGCTATGGCGAGGTTCAGACCATGCACCGTTCAAAAGTCAATATGATGGTCTGTTCCAAAGCCATGTTGAACGTCGCGCGGAAACTGAAAGAGCAGTATGGAACTCCGTGGTTCGAAGGCAGTTTTTACGGCACGTCGGACATGAACATCGCGTTGCGGAAGTTTGCTGAAATCATCAATGATCTCAGCCTCACGGAACGCACCGAAGCGCTGATCGCACGCGAGGAAAAACGCCTTGATGAGCGGTTGGAACCGTGGCGCGATCGCCTGCGCGGTAAGCGCGTGTTGTTGTACACCGGCGGTGTCAAGTCGTGGTCGGTGGTTGCGGCATTGCAGGATCTCGGCCTAGACGTGGTCGCCACCGGCACCAAGAAATCCACCGAAGAAGACAAAGCCCGCATTCGCGATCTGATGGGCCAGGACGCGGTGATGATCGAAGACGGCAACCCCCGCGCCCTGCTCAATACGGTGGCGGAACTCAAAGCCGATATCTTGATTGCCGGCGGGCGCAACATGTACACGGCGCTGAAAGCGCGCATTCCGTTTCTCGACATCAATCAAGAACGTGAATTCGCCTATGCGGGATACGAAGGCATGGTCGAACTGGCGCGCCAATTGGCGTTGTCCCTGGAAAACCCGGTGTGGGACGCGGTGCGCAAACCCGCCCCCTGGGACATCGAAGCAGGGGAGGGCTGAGCGATGGCGGAACTCATCAAACGTAAAAAGGCGCTGTCCGTTCAGCCGCTCAAGTCCAGCCAGACCATCGGCGCGGCGTTGGCGTTCCTCGGTCTCAAAGACGCCATCCCGATGCTGCACGGATCGCAAGGTTGCACAGCGTTCGGCAAAGTGTTTTTCGTGCGTCACTTTCGCGAACCGATCCCCTTGCAGACGACCGCGATGGATCAGGTGTCCACGGTGATGGGATCGGATGGCAATGTTGTCGAAGGCTTGGCGGTGATCTGCGCCAAATCGAAGCCTGCGGTGATCGGTTTGCCGACCACCGGGCTTTCGGAAACGCAAGGCTCCGACGTGCGCATGGCGATCCGTGAATTTCGCACGCAACACCCTGAATTCAGTGACACAATGGTCGTCCCGGTCGACACCCCCGATTTCACCGGTTGCCTGGAAAGCGGCTACGCCAAGGCCGTCGATGCCTTGATCGAAGTATTGGTAGAACCGACGACGGTGAAGGATGAGACCCGCATCAACATCCTCGTGGGCTCGCACCTGACGCCGGGCGATGTTGAAGTCATCAAGGACACGGTAGAGCTGTTCGGCCTCAACCCGGTGGTGATTCCGGATGTTTCCGCGAGCCTCGACGGGCACTTGGGTGATCGCGATTTCTCCCCGCTGACCACCGGCGGGACCCGCGTGGAAGACCTGCGCACGTCGGGTGCGGCCAAAGCCACCATCGTCATCGGGCGCGCACTCAGCCCCGCCGCAGATCGCTTGGCGGAGCTCACCGGGGTTGAAGATCATCGTTTCGATCACGTTATCGGTCTGGATGCGGTGGACCGGTTCGTCGCCACCTTGGTCAAGCTCAGCAACCAACCGGTTCCCGCCAAGCTGAAGCGCCAACGCGCGCAGTTGCAAGACGCCATGTTGGATGCCCACTTTATGATCGGCCAAGCCCGCGTCGCCATCGCTGCCGATCCAGATTTGCTCATCACCATGACCGACCTGGTAACGGAGTTGGGTGCCGAAGTCGTCACGGCGGTATCGCCTGCGGGGGCCAAATCGCTCAAGTCCCTAAACAGTAAGTCCGTCAAAATCGGCGATCTTGAAGATCTCGAACAGATGGCTATTCACGCCGATGCGGAATTGCTGATTGGCAACTCCCACTGTGTGCAGTCGGCGGGACGTTTGGGCGTCCCGCTGCTGCGCGCGGGTTTTCCGCAGTTCGATATTCTTGGTGGATTTCGCAAAACCTGGATGGGTTACGCAGGCAGCCGCGACGCCTATTTCGACATCGCCAACTTGATGTTGTCCACGCACAAGGGTGAGGTGGAACCCTATGCCTCCATCTACGCCCAACGTCCAGACGAAGGGGAGGAAGACCATGCCCATCGCGCGCCATCTCCGGGTTCTGGACTGCACCACTGAGGATGAGGCCATGCCCAACGGACTGAAAATCGCGTTTGCGTCCACCGATATGCGTCATGTCGATCAGCATTTCGGATCGGCCAAGTCGTTCGTGATGTATGAGGTCGATCTCGACACCGCGACTATGACCGACGCCATCGCATTTGGCGATCTCGCCCAAGACGGCAACGAAGACAAGCTCGAAGCGAAGATCGAAGCGCTGTCCCCGTGCGCTGCGGTGTATGTCCAAGCCATCGGCGGTTCGGCGATCACCAAGCTGGCACGCATCGGGGTGCAGCCGATGAAGGTTCAGCCGGGCACGCCGATTGCGACGTTGGTGTCCGACGTGCAAAACGAACTGCGCGCCGGGCCCAGTGCTTGGATCGCGCGCGCCCTACAAAGCGAAAAAGACGCTACCCGCTTCGACGCCATGGAAGACGAGGGATGGGATGAATGACGTGCAAACAGGTGCGGATGTCACGGTGAGTGGGCTTGTGGTCGCGGACGGCGACGGGCGCTTGTTCGTCGATGTGCCGCGTCGCTCGGCGTGCCAAAGCTGCAACAAGGAAAGCGGTTGCGGGATGTCGGTTCTGGGTGGCTTGAGCGTGTCGCAAAGCCTGCGCCTGGAACTGCAAGACGTACGCGTCGATCCGGGCCAATCCGTGCAGCTCAGCTGTCCGCAAGACGAACTGGTGAAAGCCGCCGTGCTGGCCTATGCCCCCCCGGCGTTGGGGGTGGTCGCTGGCGCGGTGACGATGGCCTTAAGCGGTTTCGGTGACGGGGGACAAGCGTTTGGCGCGCTGGCCGGTCTGGGCCTGGGGTTGGTGACCGTCCGCATGTTGGCGAGCCACAGCGCGTTGGCGCAAATGTATATTTTAAAGGAGTAGAGCTATGACTGAAGCGACCCTGATCGCCGCAGACGATCCCATTTTAAAATCCGATTTCATAAAAGAAATGATCCGTCAAATCCGCGCCATCGATTCGTACGGCGTGTACGACACGGCCACCGATATCGACGTGCTCGACCCGCTGATTTTGACCAAGGAACGCAAGCGCGAAATCCCCGTGGTCGGCGACCCGGATGAAGAAACTCTGGCGCGTGTGAAAGCGTTCTACAACGCCATCGCGGTTCAAACCGAAGGCGAGTGCGGCAAGATGGCAGTGCCGATGATCAACATTAGCCACGAAGGGTTTGGCCGCGTGATCATCACCGTGGGCAAATTGGTGGTGATGGACAAATCGTTGCGTGATGTTCATCGCTTCGGCTTTCCCAGCCTGTCGAAAATGAAGGACGAAGCCGACAAGCTGCTGGCGGTGGCGACCGGCATCGTCGGCCAACACCCCGAAGTGGCCGGTATGTAAGTGAGAGGGTAAGTGACATGACCGATGAAGAATTGAAAGCGATCAAAAAGGCTGAACGCAAGGCCAAGCGAATCGCATCGGAAAAAGCGATGGAATTGCATGATTTGGTGGAAGACCGTCTGCCCGCCGCGTTCGAAGATCTACCGCAAATCGCCCAAGACACCTACGACGCCTGTCAGGCTTGGCAGCAGGCCAGCATTGCCCTGAAGGCCGCAGAGGAAGCACAAGGATAACGACATGAGCAACATCACCGGCATCACCCGGGGCGGGACCGAATACACGCCCGAATTCATCATGACTTTGGATCAGGGCAAATGCATCGGCTGTGGTCGTTGTTACAAAACCTGTCCGCGCGACGTGTTCGATTTGGTCGATCGCGAAGACTTGGATCTCGCCGAGGGCGGCGATGACGATTGGGACGACGATGATGATGATGGCTTTTCCGATGACACGTCCATGGTCATGAGCCTCAAAGATGCTCTGGATTGTATCGGCTGCAAGGCTTGCATCAAAGTCTGCCCCAAGGCCTGCATGACCCATGAGCCGCAACCCCCCGCTTAAGAATTGCAACCCATATACAATACGTAAAGGAGTGACGGTATGCCCCGTCCCGATAAGCATGTTTTTGTCTGTACGCAAGCCCGCCCCGAAGGACACCCGCGCGGCTCGTGTTCGCAATTCAATTCCAATGAAGTGATGGACAGTTTTTTGATGGCCTTTCAAGAGCACGACCTGTGGGGCGTGCACAAGCTGTCGCAGTCCAGCTGCATCGGTCCGTGCTTCACCGGTCCCAGCGTGCTGGTCTACCCCGAAGGCGTGATGTATCTGAAGGTGCAGCCCAAAGACGTCAGCGAAATCATCGAAAAGCATATCAAGGGCGGTGAGGTGGTCGAACGCTTGCAAGCCCCGGCGGACATCTGGTAAATGCCAGCGCCTGCCCGCATGATTTTGGTGCACAAGCAACGCACCAGCGCGATGATTCGTTTCTTGCGTTACGGGAATGGGATCATCGCCCCGGAGCCGTTGCCAAAGCTCGCCCAAGTGGTGGATGAAGACGATCAGGTTGACGAGGCTGCGGTGGTGCTGCATCCGGCTGTGCTGATCAAAGCCGTCGCCGACACGCTCGGCCTGCAGGGCGATGATATTGAATTGGAAAGCGACTTTTGCGCCCATGTGGACACGCCAGACGGCGTGGCATCGGTTTACCTTGGCGCGCTCAAATCCATCGACCCGCCGTTCGATGCCGCAAAGCGGATCGGCGCGCGTTTCATTGCCATCACCGAGGCGCGGGATTTGCCGCCTGCAGAACTTAAATTGCTGCGGTCCGCCTATACGTGCGTGATGGAATGAACGACATCCCGATTGTCGGGTTTGTGACAATGTGGTGAGATGAATAACCAAAGTTTTCTGGGATTTTTAAGTTACTGTCAGGTGGCACGCCCTGTGCAGAGCCACGGATATGATAAAACAGGCTTTCACCGCTGAACGGTTGTTCTTCGTCTGGATCGCGATGGCGTTCTTGTTGTCGTGGAGCGGTTCGGCGGACGCCGCGAACATAAGTCGGATCCGCGTCGCGGTGGCGAGCAACTTTATCGCCCCCTTGAAAGAGATCGCCAAAGCGTTCGAAGACGCAACCGGCACGCGCGTGTTGGTGAGTGTGGGGTCCACCGGAAAACTATATGCCCAAATCAAAAACGGCGCGCCGTTCGATGTGTTTTTGGCGGCCAACGCCCGCGAGCCCAAGCGCTTGGCGGCGGAAGGCCTGGGGGTTGCGCGCACCCGTTTTACCTATGCCCGTGGACGTTTGGCGTTGTGGTGCCGGACAGCGCACTCATCCCAACAGGCGCGGGCGTGCCTCAATGGCCAAAGTGCACGTTTGGCGATCGCCAATCCACGATTGGCGCCATATGGGCAAGCGGCGCGTCATGCGTTGACGGCGTTGCAGCCCTCGGCTCGCGTCGTGATGGGGGAAAACATCTCGCAAGCCTTTCAATTGGTGTGGTCGGGCAACGTTCCCTTGGGCTTCGTCGCCTTGAGCCAATTGAAAAAACGCATGGACATAGCGGGCGCATATTGGATGGTACCTGCGCGGTTGCACAATCCCATCGACCAGCAAGCAATCTTGCTCAGCCGCGCCGCAGGCAACGACGATGCACAAGCGTTCTTGACATATCTGCGCGGCGATCAGGCGCGTGGGGTGATCGAAGGTTACGGCTACGATGTGCCGGTTTCTCAACAGATGGCAAGGGTGCAATGACGTGAACGTCGATATGTCTCCGTTCGCACTGTCGGTTCAATTGGCGGCGATGACTTTGTCGGTGTTGCTGGTGATCGGTTTGCCGCTGGCGTGGTGGCTGTCCATGACCAAAAGCCCGTACAAGCCGGTCATCGAGGCGATCAATGCGTTGCCGTTGGTGTTGCCGCCGACGGTTTTGGGCTTTTATCTGTTGGTGTTTCTCGGCCCCCAGGGTTGGGCGGGACGGATGTGGGTGTCGGTGTTCGGTCATCCGCTGACGTTCACGTTCACCGGCTTGGTGGTGGCGTCGTGCATCTATTCGTTGCCGTTTGTGGTTCAGCCGCTGCAAGGCGCGTTTGAGCGTTTGGATCGCCGCACGGTCGAGGCGTCGTTGACATTGGGCGCGGGATGGCCGCGTACGTTCGTACGGGTGATCTTGCCGCAAGTGCGTCATGGATTGCTCACTGCGTGCGTGCTGGGTTTCGCCCACACCATCGGTGAATTCGGCGTGGTGTTGATGGTCGGCGGCAACATCCCTGGGGAAACCCAGGTGTTGTCCATCGCCATCTACGAACATGTCGAAGCCTTGGATTACGCCGCCGCCGGATCGTTGTCTCTGATGTTGGTGGTGCTGTCGTTTTTGGGGCTGTTGCCGTTGTACACCAACAGCCGCAAGCGTCGGCGTTTGTTGCGTGAGGTGGCTCCATGAGAGGTGTCTGCGTGCAAGCGACATTGCAACAAGGTCCGTTCGAGCTTGATGTGCAAGCCGGTTTCTCCGGTGGTGCGGTGACGGCGATTTTAGGCGGCTCAGGTGCAGGCAAAAGCACGCTGTTGCGTTTGATCGCGGGCTTGGAAAAGCCGAAGCGCGGGCAGGTGGCGGTGAACGGCGATCTATGGGTCGATACCGCGCAAAAGCTGTTCATGGCGCCGCAACGCCGCTCGGTTGGGTTCATGTTTCAAGATTATGCTTTGTTCGATCATATGAGCGTCGCCGCCAACATCGCTTACGGCCTGAAAGGTTCGCGCGATGTACGCGCGCGCGCGGTGAGCAGGTGGCTGAAACGCATGCAATTGGACAAACTGGGGGAACGCTCGCCCAAGACGCTGTCCGGCGGGCAGCGCCAACGCGTCGCCTTGGCGCGGGCCTTGGCCACCGACCCTTCGGTGTTGCTGATGGATGAGCCTTTTTCCGCCATTGATGCGCATTTGAAAACGCAATTGCTGGACGATGTTCTAGAGGTCGTGCGTGATCGAAAACGGTGTGTGTTGATGGTGACGCACAATGTCTTTGAGGCGCGCGCCATCGCCGACAATATCGGCGTGATGGCGGGCGGGCGTTTGGTGCGGTTGGGCCGTGCGGACGAGGTGTTCGACGATCCGCGCGCTTATGAAGCGGCGCAGATGATCGGTTGGCGGAACCTGCTGCCCGTGGTGTGGGTGTCGGGCAATCGGCTTGGCGGGGCCTGGGGGGCGTTGGACCTGGATCGCGCCGCGTCCATAGATGCCGCCTGGATCGGCATTCGTCCCGAACGCATACGCATCGAGGCTGCGCCCGGCGCCGGTCTGCCATCGACGGTCACGGCGGTGCGCGAAATCGGTCCCGTCCGTGAAGTGGAATGCGTGTTGGGTAACGGAATGCGCTTATCCGCGCACAAAGCCTGGGACGCTCCGGTGCCTGCGCCAGGGACCCGTGTCGGTTTGGTGTTGCCGGGCGAACATGTGCGGACATTGGTGGAAGGGCGATCCGTATCGTTGGGTGAGGGGGAGATCGACCGATGCGATGGCCCCCGTAGGCAACGTGAAGGTACTCTGGCATGAAAAAATACATGGTGCTGTTGATGTTTGCGGTTTTAAGCGCGTGTACGCAAGCCGAACCCGAATATCGCGAAACGCGTTACATCTTCGGCACGTTGGTGGAGTTCATCATTCGCGGCGAAGACGAGGCCAAGGCCAAGCGCGCCATCGCCGCCGTGGATCGTGATTTTCAACGCATGCACAAAGACTGGCATGCCTGGAAGCCGGGCGGTGAGTTGGTGGCCTTGAACAAGGCTTTGGCGCATGGAGAGGGCATGCGGGTTTCGCCCTTTGTGTTGCCGTTGTTGAAGCAAGGCAAGGTTCTTGAAGCCAAAAGCGGCGGGCTGTTCAACCCCGCCATCGGCGCGTTGATCGGGGCTTGGGGCTTTCATAGTGATGAGTTGCCCACCGGCGCGTTGCCGAATTTCGACGATGTGCACGCCTTGGCGGCGCGTCATCCGAGCATGGCGGACGTGAGTATTTCCGGCGACATGGTCACAAGCCGTAATTCAACCGTACAGTTCGACTTCGGCGGCTTCGCCAAGGGCGTGGCGCTGGACATGGCGGTGGAAAAACTCAAAAGCCTCGGCATCACGCACGCCATCGTGAACGCAGGTGGGGATCTCAACACCCTGGGCAGCGCGGGGGAGCGGTTGTGGAACGTCGGCATTCGCGATCCACGCGACTGGGGGGTGATTGCGTCGGTTCAATTACAGGGCGGGGAAAACCTGTACACGTCGGGCAATTACGAACGCTTCCGCGAAGCCGACGGTATCCGTTATGCCCACATCATCGATCCGCGCACAGGCATGCCGGTGGATCACACGGTGTCGGCCAGTGTCATTCATGAAAACGGCGCACTTGCCGATGCCGCGGCGACGGCCTTGATCGTTGCCGGACCAAAAAACTGGGTCGAAGTCGCCGAAGCCATGGGCGTCCAATATGCCATGCTGGTGGACAAGCAAGGCACCGTCTACGCCAGTCCCGAAATGCTGGCGCGTGTGAAGTTCGAGACGGATAAAAAGCTGACCATCGTGCAAAGCCGTCCCTTGTCGGACAAGATCATCGAATTGTCGCACAGCCGACAAAATAAAATGACGTCAATGCATTGAAATCACTGTGTTTGCCATCTGGCACACTAATTGCTTTTTCTTCACAAAAGAGACACAGCCGTTCCGAGCGTAAGGAGACATCATGTTGGAACTGACCGAAAACGCCCAAAACGCCCTGGCTAAGGTGATCGCAGGATCGGACAAGACCATCGCGGGCCTGCGCATCGAAGTGAGCAGCGGCGGATGCTCCGGCTTTCAATATGCGTTGAGCCTCGAAGAGGTCGCGCCCAGCGGCGACACGGTTATCGAAGCCGGCGCGCTTTCGGTCTTCGTCAATCCCGAAAGCGTTCCCTACCTGGAAGGCGTCACCGTCGATTTCGCCGAAAGCATCGAGGGCTCCGGCTTTACCTTCGAAAACCCCAACGCCAAGTCGTCTTGCGGCTGCGGCAAGTCCTTCTGCGCGTAAGGCGCGCCCAAAAGAGAGGTCATATCCGATGTGGGATTATTCCGAGACCGTCAAAGAACACTTCTTCAATCCCCGCAATGCCGGTGAGGTTGGTGACGCCAACGCCACCGGCGATGTCGGCTCCATTTCGTGCGGCGATGCGCTGCGTTTGCAGCTAAAAGTGAACGCTGAAACGGAAGTCATCGAAGACGCGGGTTTTCAAACGTTCGGGTGCGGCTCGGCCATCGCCTCAAGCTCGGCGCTTACCGAAATCATCAAAGGCAAGACCTTGGATGAAGCGTTGAAGGTCTCCAACCAAGATATCGCCGATTACCTGGAAGGCTTGCCGCCGGAAAAAATGCACTGCTCCGTCATGGGGCGTGAGGCGTTGCAGGCCGCCATCGCGGATTACCGCGGCGAGGAATGGAAAGACGATCACGAAGAGGGTGAACTGATTTGCAAGTGCTTCGCCATCGACGCGGTGATGATCGAGGACACTGTTCGCGCCAACGATCTCAGCTCGGTCGAGGACGTCACCAACTACACCAAAGCCGGTGGCGGGTGTTCATCGTGTCACGAAGGCATTGAGGAAATCCTCACCAAGGTCCTGGCCGAAAAAGGTATCGAGTTCGATCCCGAAGCCGCGCCCAAGCCGCAGGTTGCGCCGCTTGATGAGCCGACCCCAGAAACGCCGCAAGTTGCGGCCAGCGGTTTAACGAGCTTTCAGCGCATCAAAAAAATCGAAGACGTGATCGAAAAAGTACGCCCCATGCTGCAAGCCGATCGCGGCGATATCGAATTGGTCGATGTTGACGGCAACAAGGTCATGGTCCATCTGGTCGGCGCGTGCGCCGGGTGTCAAATGGCGGGCATGACGCTTGGCGGCGTGCAGCAACAATTGATGGAAGAGTTGGGGGAATTTATCCAACTTATTCCGGTGCAAAAGAAAGCCGTTCATGCGGTCGCAGGGGCTTGAGCCATGAGTGACGGTATTTATCTCGACAATAACGCCACCACCCAGGTCGATCCCGAAATCGTTGAGGCCATGCTGCCGTATTTTACCGAACAGTTCGGCAATCCTTCGTCCATGCACCAGTTTGGCAACAAGGTTGGTCATGCCATCAAAAAAGCGCGCAGCCAAGTTCAGGCTTTGTTGGGGGCACAGTACGACAGTGAAATCCTCTTCACCTCGTGCGGCACGGAATCCGATTCGACCGCTATTTTGTCGGCGCTGAAGGCATACCCGAAACGCACCGAAATCATCACCACCACCGTCGAACATCCGGCGGTTCTGGAATTGTGCAAGCATCTGGAAAAAGAAGGCTACACAATTCATTTCTTGGAAGTGGACGCAAAGGGCCGCCTGGATTTGGACGCTTATCAAGGGCTACTCAGTTCCAAGGTGGCGGTGGTGTCCGTGATGTGGGCCAACAACGAAACCGGCACCTTGTTTCCCGTCGAAGAAATGGCTGCGATGGCGCGCGAGGCCGGGGTGCTGTTTCACACCGATGCGGTACAGGCCGTGGGCAAGGTGCCCATCGATTTGAAAAATTCCAAGATCGACATGCTGTCGCTGTCCGGTCATAAGCTGCATGCGCCCAAGGGCATCGGGGTGCTGTATCTCAAACGTGGCACGCGTTATCGTCCGTTGTTGCGCGGCGGTCATCAAGAACGCGGTCGGCGCGCGGGTACCGAGAATGCGGCGTCCATCGTCGGCCTGGGCATGGCGTGCGAACTGGCGATGGAGCACATGGCCTATGAAAACAGCGAAGTCAAAGCGCTGCGCGACCGTTTGCAAGAGGGGATCTTGGAAGCCGTACCCAATTGCTTCGTCACGGGCGATCCCGACAACCGCTTGCCCAACACCTTGAACATCGCGTTCGAATTCATTGAAGGCGAAGCGATCTTGATGTTGCTCAACAAAGACGGCATCGCGGCGTCCAGCGGCTCGGCGTGTACGTCCGGTTCGTTGGAGCCATCCCATGTGATGCGCGCCATGGACATACCCTTTACCGCGGCGCACGGCACCATCCGGTTTTCCCTGTCGCGCTACAACACCCCCGATGAGATCGAGAAGGTCATTGCGGTCGTCCCCGCCATTATGACCAAGCTCCGCAAGCTCTCCCCGTATTGGGGAGAAGATGGGCCGGTGGCCAACCCCGACGCGGCGTTCGCTCCCGCTTATTCTTAAGCGCAACTGTGCAGTTGCCTCCTAGCACTTGGCGGTGAGGAATCTCCCTCACCGCCATTTTTTGTTGGCTTTGCGACAATGGAATGAATGAGCCTTTATTAAGTGACTGTAATTATGCGTTAAAATAACTGGCACGAGGGTTGCTTATACACTGTCAAGAAACAGGAGCAGAGCCAATGGACAACACAGAACGAACCGTCGTGATTGATGACACCACCTTGCGTGATGGTGAGCAGTCCGCAGGTGTAGCCTTTTCCTTGTCCGAGAAAATCGCCATCGCTCAGCAGTTCGATGTGCTGGGTGTGCCCGAATTGGAAATTGGCATCCCTGCCATGGGCGAGGTCGAGCGTGAGGACATTTGCGCCATCGCGGATTTGAACCTGAACGCCAACCTTGTGGTGTGGTGCCGCATGCGCGACGACGACTTAGCGCATTGTAAAAACCTCGGTGTCGATATCGTCGATTTGTCGATGCCGGTTTCGGATCAGCATTTGGCGCACAAGCTGGGCCGCGACCGTAATTGGGCGCTCAGCGAAATTGCGCGTGTGGTGCCGATGGCGTTGGACATGGGGTTAGAGGTTTGCGTCGGCGGCGAGGACTCTTCACGTGCTGATGCGGATTTTTTGAGCCAAGTGCTCGACGTCGCGGCCAAGGCGGGGGCGCGGCGCTTTCGCTTTGCCGACACCGTTGGTGTCTTGGATCCGTTCGCCACCCGTACCGCGTTTGAACGCATGCGTGCCGACAGCGATCTGGAACTGGAAATTCACGCCCACGACGATTTGGGCTTGGCCACGGCCAACACGCTCGGTGCAATTTTGGGCGGCGCCACCCACGCCAACACCACCGTGCATGGCCTCGGTGAGCGTGCGGGCAATGCGGCGTTTGAAGAAGTGATCATGGGCCTCAAGCATTTGCACGAAATCGAAACAGGCATCGACTTGCGCAACATCGGCAAACTGTCGGCTTTGGTCGCAGCGGCATCGGGACGGCCCGTTCCGTGGCAGAAAAGCCTGCTCGGCGATGGCGTGTTCACCCATGAAGCGGGCATTCACGTCGATGGCTTGCTGAAAAACCCGCTCAATTACCAAGGCGTAGATCCGGCCGAAGTGGGCCGTGCGCACCACATCGTCTTGGGCAAGCATTCCGGTACCCGCGCGGTGTGCATGGCGTATGAAAACTTAGGGCTCAGCGTCGATCGCTTGCGGGCCTCGCGCATTCTCGATCAGGTGCGCTCCTTTTCCACGGCGGTCAAACGTGCGCCCGAAGATGTGGACCTGTTGCGCTTTTACCAAGCGACCGCCCACGATGAAGGGTGCGGCCATGCTTGATCAAGCACCGCCGGATCAAAGGCTCCTTTCGGTTGAAACCGAAACCCCAATCGAGTCCGTTAAAACATCGCGGAAAATGCCGGGATTGTTCGCCTTAATACGCGAAGACGTCACATGCGTGTTTTCACGCGATCCTGCCGCACGCACCAGGTTTGAAGTGTTGAGCACCTATCCCGGCGTGCATGCGCTGATCAATCACCGCTTGGCACACAAAATGTGGAAATGGGGTTGGCGCTATGGCGCGAGGCTGCTGGCCTTTTTCAGCCGCATGTTCACCGGCATTGAAATTCACCCGGGCGCGGTCATCGGTCGGCGTTTTTTCATCGACCACGGCACCGGCGTAGTGATTGGCGAGACCGCGGATATCGGCGACGACGTGACCATCTATCACGGCGTCACTCTGGGTGGAACCTCGTGGAGCCGCGGTAAGCGCCATCCTTCGCTTGAAGACGGCGTGGTGGTCGGCGGCGGGGCGATGATCTTGGGGCCGGTGATCGTCGGCCAGGGCGCGAAAGTGGGCGCCAATTCCGTGGTGGTCGCCGACGTCCCGGCGGAGCGCACGGTGGTCGGCATTCCCGGACGGGTGGTGCAGAGCGCAGGCGCAAAATCTCTCAACGCCGAGGGTGTTGACCTCAACCATCATCTCATTCCCGATCCTGTGGCCGATGCGATGGCGTGTGTGTTGGAACGCTTGGCCGCGGTGGAAACCCAACTGGGCCTTTCGGACGGAAACTGCATCGATTGCGATGGCGACGCGGTGTGCGACGGCGTCTCGCCCCAGGCGCGCAAGCGCGGACGCAAGCACAGGCCGGTCCGTAACGTGTCGGGGTATTAACGATGGACCTTCTCGCTTACGAAGCCGGTGACATGTACTTTCAGGAGCCCCTTGATCCGCGCGCTACGGCGTTGCTCGACAGGGCTAGCGAAACGTATGGTGAGCCTCAGGCGCTGGCGCATCTGCGCGAAGCCGAACAGATCGCGCCTGAGCATTTGACTGTGCTGGTGGCGCTGTATCGCTATCACTTTTATCGCCATCAACACGCCGAAGCGTTGAGTATCGCAACGGATGTATTGGATGTTGTTGCCGGGCGTCTCGATATCGCTGCCGATTGGCGCGAGGTAAAACTTAGCCAAGTGCAGCGCGCAACTGCTCAATCGGCTGAATTGGTGCGCTTTTATCTTCATGCCTTAAAGGGTGCGGGCTATTTGCTGTTGCGCCTAGGTGAGGCCCACCGTGGATTGGAACGGCTCGACAAAGTGGCGGAGCTCGACCCCAAGGATCGCATCGGTGCGGCGGCCTTGGCGGATGTCGCCCGTCGCGCGCTTGCCAGCGATGCAGCCTAGCAAAAGGAGAAACGATAATGTTCGATTTTGATGCGGATTTGGAAGACGACCTTTCGGAGCTCGAAAGTGCCGAGGATTTCTTAAATTACTTTGACGTTCCGTTCGAACCGACTGTGGTGCATGCCTACCGCCTGCACATTTTGCAGCGCTATCACAACTACATCGCCAAGGTCGAATATCCGCCCGAGGATGAAGCCGCGCGCAAGGCGCTTTACGGTGAACTGTTGGCCAAGGCCTATCGTGATTTCGTTGAATCTGACCCTAAGACCGAAAAGGTTTTGCAGATTTACAAATCCTTGGATCAGACGCCGGAGCCCGCGTTCGTGCCCATGAGCGATCTGCTTAAATAAGGAACCTCAGACGTGTTGGCGGAATTTGAAATCGGCGATGAAGTGCGGGTGACCCGCAATGTGCGCAACGACGGCACCTTTCCAGGTTTGGAGGTGGGCAACCTGATCATGCGCCGTGGCAGCACCGGAACCGTGGTTGATCGTGGCACGTTCTTGCAAGACCAGATCGTTTATACCGTTCACTTTGTGGGTGACGACCGGGTGGTGGGGTGCCGCGAAGAAGAACTCATCGCCATTGATGCGCCGTGGAATCCATCGAAGTTCGAATTCCGCGACAAGGTGGTGGCCTTGAAAACCTTCGCGGTCAACGGTGAAGTGATCGCCGAAGCGGGTGATCAAGGTGAAATTCTCAAGGTCTTGCGCGATAGCCAAGAGGAAATGGCATATCACGTCCGTTTTCCCGGTCATACGTTGCAAATCCTTGAAAGCCGTCTTGATTGGGCCGACCCTGAACAAGCGCAATGGGAGCAAGCGAGATGAGCCGTGCGGTACCCTCGACCTTGCCGCCGCTGGACGATCGTGGCCTTCACGCCTATCAGGTTCTGCGTGCGGCGGTGGAGATCTTCGGTCGCCAGCCAGGCGAGTTGGATGCTCATGAACTGAGCACCGTCACAAAGCGTGCAGATCAAGCACGGGACTTGGAAAATCTGGTTCTGACCACCGAAATGGGTCGCCGGGTTTCCGTCCCCGATGTTGCGATTGATGACGCCGTGAAACGCATCCGCGAACGTTTCGACGATCACGTGATGTTTGATCAGGCGTTAAAGGAAAGTGGCGTTGTCGAAACGGATTTGCGCCGTGCCTTGTGGCGGGAACTCGCGTTCGATGCAGTGCTTAGTCTGGTCGGCGATGAGGTGGAGCCGGTCACGAATGCGGAGATTGAGGCCTATTACGCCGCACACCCCAAACATTTCCATCGTCCCGAACAACGCACCGTGCGTCATATCCTCATCACCGTCAATGACGACTATCCCGAAAACACCGCTTTGGCGGCGGAAAAACGCATTGATGAGATTGCCGCATATCTTGAGCAGCACCCCGATGATTTTGACAAGCAAGCCAGCGCCCATTCTGAATGCCCAAGCGCGCTGGAAGGTGGCCTGCTTGGCGATGTGACGCCGGGCAAATTGTATCCCGAATTGGACGAAGCGCTGTTCGCAATGGACGAGGGCGCCATCGCTGGACCGGTTGAGACCGAAGCGGGATTCCATTTGATCTTGTGCGAAAAAATCCAGCTGGGTGCGGTGATTTCATTAAATGAAGCGCGTGAAAAGCTGCGCGAACACCTCACCAACCAACGCCGCAAGGCGGCTCAGAAGGCCTGGGTCAGTAGTCTTCGGGCCTAGCTTAGACACAACCATCCACTGAAAAAAATAGGTGAATTCTCATGGCAAACGTATATTTCAGCTCTCCACTGATGAAGAAAAACAAGAAGATTGAGGCTGTTGCCGGATCGTTGGACACGGTCTTGAAAATTGCCCAAGCCAACAAGATCAAAATCCCCCATGAATGCGAAGACGGCGAATGCGGTTCGTGCATGGTCAAGGTCACGCACCTCGATGGTGAGCGAATCAAAGGCCAGACGTTGACCGACAAGGAACGCGAAGTGCTCAAATCCGTGGGTAAACTGTCGTCAAAGGATATCGAAAAGGCTTACGTCAACGACCTGCCGCCGACCTACCGCTTGGCGTGTCAGTGCGTGGTCACCGACGAAGACCTGTTGGTGCAATTCACCGGCGAACCGGGCGGCGCGTAACGTCGGAAATAATATGCCGTAGTCAAAACGTAAGGTGGCATGCGGAATACTATATTTCTGTAATTGAGCCCTAGGCCCTGTACTCAATTAACTCCGATTTAACCCGTTTGTGATTCAAACGTCCAAACCAGTGGAGTTTGAATTGATGCGGTACGATCTTACGGATTTTGAATGGTCTGTCATAGAACCTCTTCT
>Ga0316204_10002559_pt1 | contig 40478 bp, 33 predicted proteins | sample 6monrhotite_MG_2_FD_205661 | JGI IMG/M metagenome (GOLD analysis project Ga0316204, IMG submission 205661) | Microbial mat bacterial communities from mineral coupon in-situ incubated in ocean water Damariscotta River, Maine, United States -... | ecosystem: Environmental > Aquatic > Marine >...
CGGTTTTACAGCGTGGGATGGCAGAACAACAACACCTGGGCTCCGTCGAAAACCGTCCACGTGTTCGCAAGGTCTTGCCTCCTGATGTCGCCTTGCGGCGAGGCATCTGACGTCGCAACACCCTCTCCCGTGGGGCGCTGGGACGGCGCGTTCCTCAAAGGTACCCAGTCGCAGTTGGCGCGCGCCTGACGGCACGTTCTGGCTGAAGGTGGGGGCGCGCCGGCACGAGCCGCAACGGTGCCGATTCGCAGTTGATGCCATTCGGCGTGCAAGCCGCTGGAGTCGCTGTGAAGCAGCCGCTCCGAAGAAGAGGAGACGGTGAAAGTGGAACCTCACAGCAAGGTAGGCGCTGTTGAGGGGCGGTAGAGCATCCCGAGCCCAGGCGCGTGATACGAAGTGAAGCGCATTGTGGAGGCGCGGCGATGATGTGGAACCCGCTCCTTGAGCGACGACTACAACCGGAGGGCTGGTCCCAGCAGGGACTCCTCGCCCTGGGGCTCGTCGGAGGGTCGCGATGAGTCAGGCTCCCGGAGGGCTGCTGCTCATCAGACACGGCGAGAGCCAGTCGGTCGTTCGGCTGGCCTCGGAGACGGTGCTGCCCGATCCTGAGAATCCCCTGACGGAGCGCGGGCGGGCGCAGGCGGAGGCGCTGGCCGAACACCTCACCGCGCGGTTCCCCAACCTCACCGTGATCGGCAGCCCGCTGCTTCGAGCCCGGGAGACCGCCGCGACGCTCGCGGCCAGCCTGGGCGTCGCGGTCACGATCGACGAGCGGCTCGCAGAACGCCGCCTCGATCGCCCCCCGGGGACCACCACCGGCGACTGCGCCATGATGCAGCTGATGACCGCGCGAGCCCCCGAGCGACCGCTCGACTTCGGCGAGTCCATGGCCGAGCACCGGGCGCGCGCGGCGGCGACCCTGGCAGAGATCACGCCCCGGTGTGAGCGCGGCGAGATGATCGCCCTGGTCTGCCACGGCGGCACCATCGAGCACCTCCTCGCCCTGGCGCTGGGGCTGCCGCTGGCGGCGACGCCGCTGGCCTATGTCCGCTGCGAAACCGCCCGCTATCACCTGCTCTATCGGGAGGAGATCTTCTCGGGGTGGCGGACCTGGCGACTGGACGGCGTGAACCTGGGCTCGCGCAGCGGCGCGGGCTGACACATGCTCGCTGGATTCGCCCTCACGCTGGGCTGCGCTGACCTCAAGGCCCTCTTCGTCGAGCCGCCCGAGGTGGATCACCCGACCGCTGACATGGTGTCGATCCCCGCCGGGACGGCCAGCCTCGGCGAGTGGAAGGAGGAGCGGCTGTTCCACGCCAAGGGGCACCCCTGCTACGCCGTGATGAAGCAGGAGATGTCCTGGGAGGCCTTCGAGATCGAGCGCCACCCCTTCCCCGGCGAGGGCTACGACTGGCCCGCTGACGGCCTCAACCTGCCCAAGCTGGAGCAGCTCCTGGCGGTCATGGCTGACTATGGCCGCCGGGCCTGTACGCCGACCGAGCTGCTCGTCGCCAGCGCCGGCACCGGAAATCACCGCTACCCGTACCACCCCCGCCGGTACGATCCGAGCCTCTGCGAGGCGGATGACCAGCACCCCTCAGGGCCCATCGGCAGCCACCCCGGCTGCGCGAGCCCGCTGGATGTGCGGGACTTCGCGGTCCGGGCGAGCTGGGCGAAGCGGAGCGCCGCGCCCATCGCGGTCGAGCTGCCCAACCTGAAGACCGACTACCTCATCGTCGGCATGGTGAGCCGCCGGGACACCTTCTACTGCCCCAGCAACTTCGGCGCGCACACCCACCAGCCCGACGAGCCCGAATATCTGGATGACAGCGTGCGCTTCTGCGCGACCCCCGGTGAGCGAACAAACCGCAAGGATGCAGCGCTGGTCGACATCATGGAGCGCTGCTACAATGGAACCTATCAATCCATAATCGACTGCAAGTGATACAGTTGGATCCGCTGAGTCAGCTCGACCAGCCGCGCAGGACCACCTTCCCCCGGGCGCGGCCGGTCTCCATATAGGCGTGGGCCGCGGCGACCTCGTCCATGAGGAAGACGCGATCGATCACCGGCTTGATGGCGCCACAGGAGAGCAGCGCGGCGATCTCCGTCAGCTCGGCGCCGCTCGACGAGCGCAGCACCGAGGCGGGCTGGAGGCCGGCGGCGTAGCCCCGGAGCATGAAGCCGGCGGTCGCGCCGACCATGGCCATCAGGCCGAGGTTGGGACCGTACTTCTCGGCGTAGCCCGGGAGGCCGCTGGTGATGGAGGCGAGGCGACCGCCGCGCTTGAGCACCCCGAAGGCCGCGTCCCGCTCGGCGCCGCCGAGCGCGTCCAGCACGAGGTCCATCTCCAGGCCCTTCTCCGCGAACACCTGCTCGAAGCGCTGGCTGCGGTAGTCGATCACCATGTCGGCGCCCAGCGAGCGGACGAGCTGGGCGTTGCGGGGGCTGCAGGTGGTGGCCACCCAGGCGCCGTAGTGCTTGGCGAGCTGGATGGCGAAGGTGCCGACCCCGCCCGAGCCCGCCTGGATGAAGACCTCCTGATCCGGCCCCTGCTGGAGCCGCTTCGCCATGCAGGCCCAGGCGGTCAATCCCACCAGCGGGATCGAGGCCGCCTCCTCGTGGCTCAGCTCCGGCGGCTTGTGGGCGACCATGCCCGCGTCGACGGCCACGCGCTCGGCGTAGCAGCCCGAGCGCCGGTGCGTGGGCGAGGCGAAGACCTCGTCGCCCTCGGCGAAGCCCTGGACCCGCTCGCCGACCTTCAAGACCACCCCCGAGACGTCCAGCCCGAGAACCCAGGGGAGACGGTACCGAATCATCCCCCGCTGCGTGCCGCGCCGGATCTTCCAGTCGACCGGATTAACGGAGCTGGCTTTCACGTCGATGAGGAGATCGGCTGGGCCGAGGGGTGGATCCGCGGTCTCCTCAATCTGAAAGACCTCCGGGTCACCATAATTATAAATAACTGCTGCTTTCATAGCCTCTTTTGTCCGTATTTTTATAATTTTCCATCCGATCAAATACTACAAAAACCATCAATACCAAAAACACTCCCGATAGTGCGTAAATCGGCCCCACAGGCTGAAAGAGCGCGTGCAAGAAAACTCTGTAGCGCCCCCCTCAGGGCCTCAGTATACTGCGGACAAATGGAGCACAGACCCAACCAAGCCCTGGAACGTATTCGAGAGGCTGAGGCTCGCACCCGGTCCGCTCAGGGGGGTGTGTGTTTTGATCCCGGCCCGGAGCTGGACTCGACCCTCGAAACCGAGGTCTTCCACTTCGGACGCTACGAGGTCATCAACGAGCTCGCCCGCGGCGGCGCCGGCGTGGTCTACCGGGCCTGGGACTGCGAGCTCGAGCGCTACGCTGCCCTCAAGGTCATGCTCTCCGGCACCTGGGAGAACCCCGCCCGCGTGCAGAGCTTCCTGCGCGAGGCCCGCGCCTCCGCCCGACTGAACGACCCGGGCGTCGTCAGCGTCTTCGACGTCGGCACGACCCCCGAGGGCGCGGTCTGGTTCGCCATGGAGCTGGTCGACGGCCCCTCCCTCGCGGACGTCATCGCCGACCGCGCGCCCCTGGACATGGACGAGACCGTCGCCCTGTTCACCAAGGTCGCCCGCACCCTGGACCGCGTGCATACCTCCGGCATGGCGCACCGGGACATCAAGCCCTCCAACATCCTGATCGGCCACTCGGGCGAGCCCCTGCTCACCGACTTCGGCCTCGTCATCGATGTCAAGCGGGATGAGCTGAACAGCACCGACGGTCCCGTCGGCACCCCCGCCTACATGGCGCCGGAGCAGGCCCAGTCCGATACCTCCCGGGTCGACTGGCACCGGGCTGACATCTACGCGCTGGGCGCCGTGCTCTACGAGATGGTCACCGGCCGGCAGCCCCCCGCCTTCTGGCACCTCGCCGAGCAGCCGCTGCCGCCTGTCGGCCCGAACGTGCCCCGCGACATCGAAGCCATCTGCCAGAAGGCGATGAGCCAGAACCCCGCGGATCGCTACAGCAGCGTGCGCGAGCTGCTGGCCGATGTGGAGCGCTACGCCAGCGGCATGCCCGTCCTGGCGAACAACACCTCCCTCATGTGGCGCGGCTACCTCTTCGCCCGGCGGCACTGGCCCACCATCCGCACCTCCATGCTCACCGTGGCGACCCTCAGCGTGCTGGCGGGGCTGGCGGCGGGGATCTGGCTCTACGGGATGGCCCCCGAGGGCGTGAGCGCTCAGACATGGCTCGCGAGCATCGCCCCCTGATTCTGGCGCCCCACGGCGACACGCTCCCCGAGCACCGCCCCTGAGACCCGCAGCAACGCTGCGGGTTTTTGCTTTATGACCGTGGCCTCCCTTGCGCCCCGTTCACCGATCTCCTACTCTTAGACCATCAGTCTAACTGATGGTCAACACATGAAAGAGTCTCTCGATCCACACTGGCGTGTCGCAGCCCCCGACGGCGCAGCTCCTCTGACGGTCCCCATCGCGGGCGTCGACACTCACCTCACCCGCGACGCTCAAGGCGCGCTGACCGCCCTGCGCGGCAGCCGCCGGCTGACCGCTCGCGTAGCCTGCGGGCTCGTCTGGATCTGGCTCGGACCGCCCGGCTCCAAGCCGACCCCGCTGCCGGACACCAGGGCGCATGGACACGGGCTGTGCTTCCCCTGGTTCGGCTGATAGGGAGGCCCATGCCTCGCCCCCGCTTCCAGAAGCTCGACCCCGACCTCCAGCGCCACATCCTGGAGGCCGCCGCCAGCGAGTTCGCCGCCAACGGCTTCTACGACGCCTCCTACAACCACATCATCGCCGCGTCGGGCGTATCGAAGGGCTCCTTCTACTACTACTTCGATGACAAGGAGGATCTGTTCTTCACCGTCATAGAGGAGGAGTGCCGGGGGATGTGGGCCGGTATGGACGGCCTCTGGGAGGGGGTGGTCACCGACGCCCCGTTCTGGGAGCAGGTCGGAGAGATGCTCCGAGAGCTGTTCGTGCGCACCCTCGCCAGGCCCAGAGCCATGCAGCTCGCGAAGGCGGGGATGACGCTCTGGGACTCCGCCAGGGACACGGAGCGGCTTCAGGCGTTCATGACGGACAGCATGGCGCGCACGCAGCACATCCTCCAGCTCGGTCAGGCGCGCGGCGAGGTGCGTGAGGATCTGCCCATGGCGCTTCTCACTGCGGTCATCCTGGGCGTCGGCGAGTCCCTCGACCGAATCCTCATCGCGCAGTTCGCGGACGCGCTGCTCGGTGAGGCGGAGATCGCGGAGCACATCCAGCTCTACCTCGATCTGATCAGACGGGTCGCGGTCCCTTGACCGCTGAGCTGCGCGCCCTCCTCACCGCTCGGCAGGCCGACGGCTGGGACTTCGACGCGCTGATGAGCCTCGGCGTCCGCCTGCCGTCGGCGCTCGATGAAGCGGCGATCGGCTGGCTGGCGGACGCGCCGTCGGTGGAGCGGCTGGACATGGTCTGCGGGCTGCTCGGGGGCCTCTGGAGCGGGCGCGGTCCCGCCGCGGCACCGCTGCGCGCCCTGCTGGACGCCAGCGACGGGCTCCCGCTGGACGCACAGACCGCCTACGATCTGGCCGTGACGCTGCTCAAAGCGCTGCGGGCCGATCTCCCGGAGCCGGTCCGGGGGCGCGCCTCGGCGAGGCTGGCGGCGCTGAAGGCCGAGGGGGTCAGCGACCCCACCCTCCAGCGCTTACTACAGGGATTACCTGACGTTCCGTGATCCATGCGGCGGCGGCGCGCGTACACCCTGTTCACACCCGCCGCCCGTGAGATCATGCTCCACCGCACCCTGGCGCTCCTCGCAGCCCTCTTCGCGCTGACTCTCTCGGCCCCCGCTCAGGCGCAGGGGTTCTTCAGCGACCTGTACGACTACTGGTCCAGCGGCGACATGGGCGAGGACATGTTCAACGCGGTGGGGGTGAGCGGCGATGACGTGGTCTACGCCATCGACAACCCCGACGAGGTCTGGGAGGCCGTCAAGGAGGACGTCTCCTCCGGCGCCGCGGGCGAGCGCATCCTGAATACGGTGGGCCTGACCCCCGAAGACGTCGTCTACGCCATCGACAACCCCGGTGAGGTCGCCGACGCCGTCTACCAGGACTGGGCCAGCGGCGACATGGGCGGGCGCCTGCTCGGCTCGGTGGGGCTCACCGGCGCGGACCTCGCCTACCTCATCGACAACCCCGGCGACTTCGGCCAGGGCATGCTGGATGAGATCACCAGCGGCCGGGCCGGCGATCGACTGGGGCAGTTCGGGATCGGCCTCTACGAAGGCGGCGAGGAGGTCGTCACCGAGACGGTCTACATGGTCGCCGACGGCGCCGCGACGCTCTACATCGTCAGCGCCTACGACGACTACCAGAGCGTGCTCAACGGCTACGAGCCCAGCAGCATGCTGGTCCAGGCCTACAAGCGCTCCGATGACCCGGGCGAGACCACCCGCCAGCTCATCAACGGCTTCGCCGAGCTGCCCGGCCAGTTCCGCGACGCCATGTGGAACAACCCCCGGCAGGCGGGGCACATCGTCGGCTCCTTCGCCGTGCCCATCGCGACACCCAAGGCCCTGAGCGCTGCCAACAAGGCGCTGTCCAAGGCCCCGGGGCTCCGCGTCCTCACCACCGATCTCCGCCAGCTCACCCCCTGCGCCCTCGGCAAGTGCCCGGTGATTCAGGATCTGACCGCGGTGGTGGAGAGCGCGCCCAGGGCACCGGTAAAGGTGACCCCGAAGCCGAGGCGGACGAAGCCGCCGCCGCTCGATGGGCCGGATCCCGTGGTGATGGAGCAGGTGGGCAAGCCCTCGGGCACCTTCACCCAGCGCGCCACCGAGGTGCCCTACAGGCGCCCGCCGGAGGTCACCACCATCAACCCGTCGAAGCCGTTCAAGCTCTCCAAGCTCGACAAGAAGACGGACTACCTGTGGGTCGTGGACGAGAACGGCAACGTGCTCATCGCCCCCGAGCACCAGGCCCTCTCCGGCTACGCGCCGCACCGCCCCACGCCCGGCGTGGTCAAGCACGGCGACCTGACGCCGGGCCCCGACGGCGCGACCCGCGGCATCGCCCGGGCCGGCGGCGAGCTGAAGTGGAACCCCGAGAGCAACCAGTGGGTGCTGAACAACGCGTCCAGCTACAGCTTCAACCGCCACGATCTGGTGCTGGGCACGGTGGAGAACCTGAAGGCGGTCCGGCAGCTCCTGGAGAGCTCGGGGGTAGAGGCCGGCGCCATCCAGCTCAAGAACGTGATCAAGCCCCAGAGCTGATCACCGGGTCAGATCATCAGGTCAGATCGTCAGGTCAGATCGTAGCGCTTGAGCTTGTCGTACAGCGTGCGAAGGCCGATCCCCAGGTGCTCCGCGGCCTTGCGGCGGTTGCCGTCGTGGAGGTCCAGTGCGCCGGTGATGGCTGAGCGCTCGGCCTCGGCCATCGTCGGCGCGCGCGTCGACGCGGGCGAGCGCGCGCCGACGTCGTCACCGCCCGCGAAGCCAGGCAGCACCAGCGCGAGGTCATCCGCGCCGATGCGCTCCCCGTCGGCCAGGATCGCCGTGCGCTCCAGCGTGTTCCGAAGCTCGCGCACGTTGCCGGGCCAGTCCGATGCCAGCAGCGCGGCGTGGGCGGAGGGATCCAGCGAGAGCCCGGGGCGGCCCAGGTCGGGGCCGATACGCCGCAGCAGCAGCTCCGCCAGCGGGACGATGTCCTCGCGCCGGCTTCGCAGCGGCGGGAGCTCCACCGGGAAGACCGCGAGGCGGTGGTAGAGATCCTCGCGGAAGTCGCCCGCGGCGATCATGGCCTTCAGGTCACGGTTGGTGGCGGCGACCCAGCGCACATCGGCCTGGAGGGTCCGCTCGCCGCCGACCCGCTCGAAGCGCTTCTCCTGGAGCACCCGCAGCAGCTTGGCCTGGAGCGGCGGCTTCAGCTCGCCCACCTCGTCGAGGAAGAACGTGCCGCCCGCCGCGAGCTCGACGCGGCCGCGGCGCTGGCTGTCCGCGCCGGTGAAGGCGCCCTTCTCGTGGCCGAACAGCTCGCTCTCCAGCAGGTTCTCGCTGAGGGCCGCGCAGTTCACCGCCACGAAGGGCCCCTCGGCCCGGCGGCTCCAGGCGTGGACCGCGCGGGCCGCGACCTCCTTGCCGGTGCCGGACTCTCCGGAGAGCAGCACCGTCGCGTCCGTCCTCGCCACCTTCCTGAGCGCGCTCAGCACCGGGATCATCGCCGGCGCGCCGTGGCTCAGCGGGGCGTCGTCGCCGCGCAGCGTGGCCTCCTTCGCCGCCTTGAGCTGCCGGCGCTCCAGGGCGCGGCGCACCATCATCCGGACCTCGGCCGGACCGGACACGGGCTTCTGGAGGTAGTCGAAGGCGCCCACCTTCATCGCCGCCACCGCGCTCTCCACCGATCCGTGGGCGGTGACCACGATGACCTCCACCTCGGGCTGGTTGGCGCGGATCTCCTTGAGCAGCGTGAGCCCGTCCTTGCGGGGCATGTTCAGGTCCGTGATCACCACGTCATAGCCACGGCGCGCGAGCAGCCGGGAGGCGTGCAGGCCGTCGGTCGCCTCCTCGACGTCGTGGTTGTCGATCTCAAGAGACTCCGCCAGGAACTCTCGGATCCCCTCCTCATCATCCACTACCAGTACTCTCGCCACGTCACGCTCCTCCCGGGATGCAGACCCGGAACTCGGCCCCGCCTTCGGGGTGATTGCTTGCCTCGATGCGTCCTCCATGCGCCTCTACGATCTGCCTGGACACGGCGAGCCCCAGCCCGGTGCCCTTGGTCTTCGTGGTGAAGAAGGGCTCGAAGATGCGCGCCAGCGCGTCCTCGGGGATCCCCGGGCCCCGATCCCTCACCGTCCACTCCAGCCGCCCGCCGCGCGCCGCGACCCGCGCCTCCACCCGCGCGCCCTCAGGGGAGACCTGGAGCGCGTTCTGGAGGAGGTTGATCAGCACCTGCTGCATCCGCGGCGGGTCCATGCGCCAGGACTCGGGGGCGTCGTCCAGGTCCATGTCGATGCGCTCGGGATCCACCGCGTCGGCGGATGACCAGAGCAGCTCGGCCGGATCGACCGCGCGCAGCTCGACGCGACCGGAGCGCACGAAGGTCAGCAGGTCATTGGTCAGCACCTCGATGCGGACCGTCTCGTCCACGACCCGCTGCGCCTTCTTCCGGTCCTTGCCGCCCTCCGGCAGCCGCTCGACGAGCAGCTGGGCGTGCCCCTTCAGCGAGGCCAGCGGGTTTCGCAGCTCGTGCGCCAGCACCGCGGACATCTCGCCGAGCGTCGCCAGCGTGCGCTGCCGCTCCATGCGCGCGGCGTCGGCCTCGGCCTTCATCGACATGCGCCAGAACACACCCGCCGCGAGGCTCAGGACCAGCGCCCCGGCCAGCCCGATGGCGAAGTTGCGGGCGGCGCGGAACTCCATCGCCTGCGACAGCAGCGGCTCGAACTCCAGAATCAGTACGGGCCCGCTCTCCATCGGGCCGTCCGGCGGCGAGCCGTCCGGCGGCGAGCCGTCCGGCGGCGAGCCGTCCGGCGGCGAGCCGTCCGGCGGCGGCGGCTCGCCAGACTTCCCGCCCTTCCCGCCCTTCCCGCCCTTCCCGGCCTTCCCAGACTTCCCGCCCTTCCCGCGGGGACCGCCCCCCTCGGGCGCCGGCAGCGTGGACGTCAGGCGGTAGATCTCTCCGCTGCGCGTCAGCGTGTTGGACTTCCTCTCGATGTTGGCTGGGGCATCGGTCGCGGCGCTGTCATCCGACGTCCCGACAGCCATGACGACCTCGCCGCTCGGGGTCTTGATGCAGATGTACCGGAGGCCCTGCGCCGCGCGCTCCTCCAGCGCCGCCTCCAGCTCCTCGGCTCCGGGCGGACCGGCTGCGGCGGAGTGCGCCTCCCGCAGGATGTCCACCAGCTCACTGACGAAGCCCTCGCCCTGCCCCTTGGCGACGGTGTCCGTGAGCTGACGCGCCGCCAGCCAGCTCGAGCCGGTCGCGCCGATCAGCAGCAACCCCAGCGAGAGGGACACGATCAGCATCCCCCAGCGCGCGCGTCTACCGGAACGAATCTCCGCCACTGTCAGAACAAGCCTTTGCCGCAGCTCATGAGAGACACACTCTCATTGCATGGGGCGTGCCACTCTCCAACTACCTGATATTCAGTCAGGCGGATGCAGAAATCGCACACATCGCGCCTTCCGCACGCCTGCAAAATCCGCACTACCTGCGAGAAAAGGAGCCCCCGAAGCGCTCCCGGAAGGTCGCGGCGCGCTCCTCACCCAGCAGCACCTCGACGTCCTCTTCGAGCCCCTCGATGATGGCCTCCAGCTCCTCGCCCAGCCCGGGCCGCGCGCCGCCGCCAGCCCGGGCCTCGGACCAGACAGCCATCATGTCGTCCGCGGAGTCCTCGACCAGCAGGATGAGCTCCTCGCCGGTCTCTTCATCCAGCGCCTGCTCCTCGATGAAGACCTCGAGCTCTCCCCGAAGCTTCTCCGCGCGCTCGTCTTCCCACGCCGCCCGCTGCTCCTCCTGCTCCGCGTCCCCCCGCGCCCCGGCCTCCGTGGCCTCATCTCCGGGCTCATCTCCAGGCTCGTCCGCGCCGCGCTCCGGAGCCGCCTGCCCGCTGGCTGTCACCGGCTGCTCAGCCGGCCCGGTCCTGGTCAGCATGTGCTGCGACCGCTCCTCGGCGAACCGGGAGATCGTCAGCGCCGACCGCAGCTCCTCGTTTTCACCGCGGAGCCGCAGATCGTCCGCGAACAACCCCAGCGCGAGCAGCGCGAGCGCGCCAGTGAGACCTCGGGACATCGCTGTACTCACTCCCACCAGGGGCTACACTTCGGGGCCATGAGGCAACCCCACGTTCTGCTGATATATGCCAACCCGGCGGTCACCGCGACGCCGGTGACGCCCTACGGGATGGAGCGAATCGCGCAGGTGATGGGGCTCGCCGGCTGCGAGGTCCAGATGCTCGCCCCCTTCATCGAGGCGGCGCCGCTGGCGGCGCTGCGGGACGCCATCTCGGCGTTCGAGCCCGATCTGCCCGATCTGATCGGGTTCTCGGTGCGCAACATCGACGACGCGCTGGTGGTCCGCGGCGAGAGCCCGACACCAGGCGCGGGCGACATCGACACCACCTTCTACCTCGACGCGGTGCGCCCGCTGGTGGACGCGGCGATCGCGGCGGTGGGTCCGGAGCGCGTGGTCCTGGGCGGCGCGGCGCTGGGCGCGGGCGGCGCGGCGGTGCTGCGCTTCCTCGGCGCCAGCCTGGGCCTCTCGGGGCCCTCGGAGGATCTGGCGTTCGGCATGGCCCGCCAGCTCGCCACCGGACAGGCGATCGCCCTCCCCGACGATCCAAGGGTGCTGCGGGCAGACACGGCGGCTGACAGCCCGCAGCCCGCCCGGTGGCCGACCCGCTGGCGGGCGCCTCCTGGCCTCCCCACCCGAATGGGCCCCTACCTCGGGCTGGCCCTGGCGCGCGGCGGGCGCGTGCCGGTGCGGGTGAGCGCGGGCTGCGATCGACGCTGCGCCTTCTGCGTGGAGGCCCGGTTCCTGGGCCACAACGTCGTGCCCCGGCCGGTGGACGCCATCGTGGCCGAGATCGACGCGCTGACCGCGCTGGGCATCCGCCGCTTCTGGCTGGCCGCCAGCGAGCTGAACGCCCCGGACGACCGACACGCCATCGCGCTCCTCAAGCGGCTGGCCGGTCGGGGGCTCGATCTTCGGGGCTTCATGCAGGTCGCGCCGGTCTCCGACGCGCTGCTGGACGCCATGGAGGCCGCGGGGCTCGATCCGGAGGGGCTGAGCTTCGAGTTCGGCCACCTGGACGACGCGGTGCTGCGAGCGGGCGGCGGCCCGGCGAACCGCAGGCAGATCGACGCGCTGGTCGAGACCTGGCTGCGGCGAGGCTACCGGCAGCTCGGCGGCAGCGTGCTGTTCGGGGCGCACCCGGCGGAGACCGAGGCGACGCTGGAGCGCGCCCTCGACGACGCGCGGACCCTCGACGACGCGCTGCCGGACGGCCTCGGCCTCGCCTACGCCTGCGGCGCGCGGGTCTACGCCAACACGCCGCTGGCGGACTGGATCCGCGCCAACCCCGCTGCGGCCGCGCCCCACCTGTACACCCGGGGAGACGCGGTGGATCCCGCCTTCGTCCGGCCGGTGGTGTACTGCCAGCCCGGCGCCCCGAGGGCGCTGCTCACACGGGTCAACGCCGCACTCCAGGGCACAAAGGGTCCGATGGGCCCCATGAACGTGGAGGCCAGCGGGGCGCCGGCGGACGCGCTGGTGAATCGCGGCATCTGGCGACTGCAGGAGGAGCGCATCGAGGCCGCCGCCGCCTGCTTCCGCGAGGCGATCGCCCTGTCGCCCGACCACGCGGAGGCCCTCTCTCAGCTCGCCCGCGTCGCCGCCAACCACCTCGGCGACGCCGACGAGGCCCGGCGCGCGCTGCGGCGGCTGCTGGCGCTCCTGCCGGCTGAAGACGCGCGCCGGGAGGAGCTGCGGCGCGCGCTGAGCACCCTGGAGGAGCGGACGAGCTGACCCCGCCCGCGACATTACCCGGCGGCAGCGCGGCGCTCGGCCTCGGCCTTGAGGTCGGTCATGAAGGCGTCGAAGGCCGGGCCGAAGTCGGGCAGCTTGGGCGCGATCTTGTCCAGCATGGTGCCGGTCAGCGCCTCGCGCATTGTGAAGTTGGTGCCGCCATCCACCGCGATGAGGGAGAAGGTGCGGACGCCGGCGAACATGTTGTTGCCGTCCTCCCACACGAGCTTCTTGCCGGGCTCGAAGGTGCTCACTGAGAGCTTGAAGGTGCGCTCCGGGTCGATGTGGGCCTTCAGCTTGATGGTCTCACCGTCGGCGATGTCGCCGTCGATGCTGATGATCGTCGAGTTCCACTCCGGATAGGCCGCCGCGTCGGTGAGGATCGACCAGATCAGCTCCGGGGAGGCGTCGATGCGACCGCCCACCGCGTAGTGCAGGTAGTCCTCACCCTCGACCACGTCGTGAGCGTAGGTCAGGGGGATGGGCTCGGCGGCGGCGGCCGGCGGCGGGGCGGGCTTGGCGCAGCCGACGACGGTGAGGCCAGTGAGGGTAATGAGCAGCGCGGAGAGGAGCAGAGACTTGCGCATGAGGTGCCTCGTTCAGGGGTGCAATCAGTCGTAACTTTGATGTTACCAATATACTCAGAACGACCGATGCCGACAAGGCGTAGAGTGCCGTACTCGGACAGTTAATGTCCGGAATGACTCGCGCGCGGCAAGGTGCCAGGGCTGGTATTCTCATGGGCATGTCGCTGCTCCTCCTGCTCCTCTGCGCCTGCAATGAGGCTCCCCCCGCCCCGGATCCATCGTGGCTGAGCTCGGCGGATCCGGAGCAGCGCAAGGAAGCGATCTACGCGCTCTCGCTGGCGGAGCGCCAGGAGCACCTGACCCGACTGCTCGAGATGTCGCGGGATGACCCGGACCCCGCCGTGCAGCAGCTTGCTATCGGCGTCGCCGGCACCACCGGCGACAACGCGGCGATCCCCGTGTTCCTGGAGCTGCTGCACGACTGGGAGCAGACCGGCCCGCAGCTCGCCGCCGCGACGGCGCTGGGCAACCTGGAGACCGTCGAAGCCTGCGAGGCCATGCTGGATGCGCTGGTTCAATGGCCCCAACCGCCCAGAGACATGATCGTCAACGAGCTGCGCGACGCGGTAGCGCGCTCCAAGAAGTCGTGTGAAGCGTCTGTCAGGGCCCGATTGAAGCAGCATCCCGACACGATGCGTGAAATCTTGGACCTGATGCGCCGCAAGTGACCCGACCGGAGAATCCATGCACCGCCTGATCCGGCCCGCCCTCGCCGTCTCCGCCGTCCTGGGAGTGGCTGTCGTCGCCTACAACCAGGGCGCGCCGTCCGAGACCGTCCCCCAGGTTCCCGAGGCCGATGAGGGCCCGGGCTACAAGATCCCCATGCCGCCGCCCACCGAGCACTGGCTCGACGAGGACGCGGAGAAGGACAACAAGAAGCGCCGCAAGGCCTGGTTCAAGGAGCTGCACAAGGCAGGGCCGGACGTGGACTGGGCGGAGATCGAGCGGCAGAACGGGCTGGCGCAGCTCGCCCGGCGCAACGGCTTCGCGGTCGCCCCCTGGGAGGATCCCTTCGGCGGCGACTGGGTCGAGCGCGGCAGCCACAACCAGGCCGGCCGCATGATGGTCGGCCGCCACAGCACCGACGAGACGCAGATCTACGCGGGCTCATCCCTGGGCGGCGTCTGGAAGGGCAGCCCGGACGGCTCGGGCTGGGAGCCCATCGGCGACAACCTCTTCGGCGGCGCGCACTGGCTGGAGGTCTCCCCCGGCGACGGAGAGACAGACCCGGATGTGGTCGTCGCCGCCACCGACAACGGCCTCATCCACTACTCCGAGGATGACGGCGAGACCTGGCTGGAGCCCACCGGCCTCGTCGGCGATCCCTGGTACATCCGGCGCCTGCTGAAGACCAGCGACGGCAGCCACACGATCTTCATGGCCTGGTTCAACACCACGGGCCAGGGCTACCTCCTGCGCTCCACCGACGGCGGGCGCAGCTACGAGACCGTGCTGGAGCTCGGGCGCTACTTCTCCGACCTCTGGACCCCGCGCGACGGCGGCGACACGCTCTACCTCATCCTCGACGACGAGACCTGGGTGAGCGACGACATGGGCGACTCCTGGGAGGTCGTCGGCGGCTTCCCCAGCGGCGTCAGCGCCAGCGGCGCCGAGCTGGCGGGCAGCGAGGCCGGCGCGCCCCGGCTCTGGGCGGTGCTCTACAACGACGACACCCTCCTGCGCTCGGACGACGCCGGGGTGAGCTGGACCAACATGGGCCGGGTCAGCGACTACTGGGGCGCGCTCACCGCCTCCATCATCGACGAGGACGTCTTCGCCTGGGGTGGGGTGGAGATGCACTACACCACCGACGGCGGGAGCCGCTTCGACATCGTCAACGGCTGGTCCGAGTACTACGGCGACCCGGCGAACCTGCTCCACGCCGACCTGATGGGCATGGACGTGGTCGCCACCGACGACGGCGAGGTCTGGTACATCCCCACCGACGGCGGGCTCTACCGCTCCCTGGACACCCTCGAGACGGTCCAGAGCCTCTCGCTCACCGGCCTCCGGGTGAGCCAGTACTACGGCACCCTCACCAGCTCGGTCGATCCCTCCCAGATCGCCGCCGGCGCCCAGGATCAGGGCTATCAGGTCACCAACGGCCTGGAGCAGACCCGAAACAACCTGGACTTCGACCAGATCATCAGCGGCGACTACGCCCACCTCGTCAGCACCGGCGGCACCCACGACTTCCTCTACTCGGTCTACCCCGGCTTCATGCTGGTCCAGGAGGGCGCCGAGTCCATCCGCCTGCACTACGTGGACTTCCCCAGCCGGGAGAACTACGCGTGGCTGCCGCCGCTGGCCGCGGACCCGGACGATCCCGAGGCGGTGTTCCTCTGCGCCCGCTCCATCTACCGCTACACCCGCGACAGCCGCGGCGACTGGGTTCCGGAGCGGTGGTCCACCAGCGACCTGGGCACCAGCAGCGGCGACTACGTCACCGCCCTCGTCTTCTCGCCGGTGAACCCCGACCGGGCCTACGCGGCGACCTACGGCGGCGGCATGTACTGGTCCGATGATCGGGGCCGCAACTGGACCCGCTCCGAGACCACCGGCACCTCCCCGCAGTACTTCTACGGGCACGCCATCGTCGCCTCATCGCTGAATGAGGACGAGGTGCTCATCGGCGGCAGCGGCTACTCCAACAACGCCATCTGGCGCTCCACCGACGGCGGTCGCACCTTCGAGGGCTTCGACGACGGGATGCCCGACACCCTGGTCTACAGCCTGGGCGAAGCCCCGGATGGGAGCGGGGTGTACGTCGCCGGCACCGAGACCTCGGTGTGGCGGCGCGACCCGGGGGACGCGAGCTGGACCGACGTGACCGGGGACGCCCCGCTCACCATCTACTGGAGCGTCGAGGCGCTGGCCCACGAGAACACCATGCGCTTCGGCACCTACGGCCGGGGCATCTGGGACTACCAGATCTCCCCCGACGAGACCCCCTGCTGGCCCGTGCTCGACGAGGACGGCGACGGGGTCGACTGCCTGACGGACTGCTCGGACCTCGACGCGTCCGCCTTCCCCGGCGCGCCCGAGGACTGCGACGGCGTCGATCGCAACTGCGATCCCGACGATCTGGACGAAGGCGACGCTGACGAGGACGGGGTGATCGCCTGCTTCGACTGCGACGACGAGGACGGCGAGCGGGGCCCCGGCTTCGTGGAGGTCTGCGGCGACGGCGTCGATCAGGACTGCGACGGCGTCGATCCGGAGTGTCCCGAGGAGCCGACCGAGCCCACTGAGCCGACCGAACCCACCGAGGACACCGCCCCCCCGGAGGACACCGATCCGCCCGAGGTCGACGAGGAACCCAACAGCAGCGACGACGGCGGGTTCCCTCCCGAGTCCAAGGGCTGCGGCTGCGCCACCCCCGCCGGACAGGGCGCGCCCGGCGCGCTGGCCTTCCTGGTGCTCGGCGCGGCGGTGATCCGACGCCGCAGATAGGGACGCGCAAAGAGGGACGCCCTGTATACTCGGGCACATGCGCGTACCATCCACGATCTTCGCCCTCTTCGGGCTCTCCGCCAACGCCTGGGCCACCTGCCCGGCGAGCGTCCTCATCGAAGACTACCTGACCTGCTCCTCGTCGGTTGACGGCCGGGTCAACGGCGTCGAGACCAGCGACCTCGGCGGCACGGGGCTCAACGCCTACACCTGCGGCGTGCCCTACGCCCCGCTGACCCAGGCCGCCGGCGAGGACGTCTACGCCTTTGAGTGCCAGACCAACGGCGACGTGACCCTTCAGGTCAGGGACATGGACTGCGACCTCGACATCTACGTCCTGGACGACACCTGCGATCCCTTCGGGGGCTGCGTGGACGGCTCCACGGCGGCGGCGACCCTGCTCGACGAGGTGACCTTCACCTGCATAGCCGGCGAGACCTACTACATCGTGGTCGAGGCCTACGGCTGGACCCAGGCCAGCACCTACACGGGCTACTGCGGCACGGGCGAGGGCAACTACACCCTGGAGTTCGACGTCTCCGCGGGCACCGGCTGCCCCGAGGACTGCGACAACGGCCTCGACGACGACTTCGACGGGGACGTCGACTGCGCGGACTCGGACTGCGACTCCGAGGAGCTGTGCTGCGACGACGACAACGACGGCTACCTCTCCGACACCCTGGCCTGCCTGGGCGATGACTGCGACGACTCGGACGCCGACGTCTACCCGGGCGCGGATGAGTACTGCAACGAGGTCGACGACGACTGCGACGTCCGCATCGACGAGGAGCCCCTGGACGGCGACTTCTTCTACGCGGACGTGGACAGCGACGGCTACGGCGACGCGGACGCCTCCCGGGAGAGCTGCGAGGCCCCCGCCAACCACGTCGACAACGACGACGACTGCGACGACACCAACCGCTTCATCTACCCGGGCGCCGAAGAGACCTGCGACGACGTCGATCAGGACTGCGACAGCGTCATCGACGAGGACGCCACCGACTTCCGGGAGTTCTACACGGACAGCGACGCGGACGGCTACGGCGGCGACGACATCGTCGAGGCCTGCGAGCAGCCCGACGACGCCACGGTGACCCCCACCGACTGCGACGACTCGGACGCCGCGGTCCACCCGGGCGCCGACGAGTACTGCAACAGCGCCGATGACGACTGCGACTCGGCCGTCGATGAGGACGCCCTCGACTTCGCGACCTGGTACCACGACGCGGACAGCGACGGATACGGCGACTCAACGGACGCGGAGGACGCCTGCGACGCCCCCGCCGATCACGTCGCGGACGACCAGGACTGCCACGACGCCAACCGGCTGATCTACCCGGGCGCCGACGAGCTCTGCAACAGCACGGACGACGACTGCGACAGCATCGTCGATGAGGATCCCACCGACGGGGTGGACTTCTACGCGGACAGCGACAGCGACGGATACGGCGATCCCGACGCCGCCGCCAGCGCCTGCAGCGCCCCCGCGGACCACGTCTCCGACGCCACTGACTGCGACGACGCGGAGGCGGCGATCTACCCGGGCGCGGACGAGTACTGCAACGAGACCGACGACGACTGCGACGACACCATCGATGAGGACGCCCTGGACGGCGCCTACTGGCACGCGGACGACGACGGAGACGGCTTCGGTGACCCCGACTCGACGACCCAGTCCTGCGACGTCCCAGACGCGCACACCGACGACGATCAGGACTGCGACGACACCCTCGACACCATCAACCCGGACGCCGACGAGATCGCCTACGACGGCATCGACCAGGACTGCGACGGCGCGGACCTGACCGACGTGGACGAGGACGGCTACGACGCCGAGGTGGTCGGCGGCGATGACTGCGACGACACCGACCCCGACACCTGGCCGGGCGCCTCGGAGACCGAGGGCGGCACGGATCAGGACTGCGACGAGCTGGTGGACGAGGGCACGGACGCCTTCGACGACGACGGGGACGGCTACACCGAGTACGGCGGCGACTGCGACGACGCGGACGGCGGCTCCAACCCCTCGGCGGTCGAGGAGTGCGACGACCAGGACGACGACTGCGACGGCGTGATCGACGAGACCACCGACTGCTACGACGATGACGGCGACGGCTACACCGACGATGACGGTGACTGCAACGACGCGGACGCCGCGGTGAGCCCGGGCGCCGAAGAGATCATGGAGAACGGCATCGACGACGACTGCAACGGCCAGGTGGACAACGGCGCCTTCGACGGCGACGAGGACGGCTACATCGGCGAGTCGGGCGACTGCGACGAAGAGAACAGCGCCACCCACCCCGGCGCCGACGAGCTGGCGGACGGCGAGGACAACGACTGCGACGACATCATCGACGAGGGCACCCCGGCCTACGACGACGACGGAGACGGCGTCAGCGAGGACGACGGCGACTGCGATGACGGCGACGACGCGGTGGCGCCGGGCGCCCCGGAGGAGGCCAACGGGGTCGACGACGACTGCGACGGCGCGGTCGACGAGGGCGGGCCCACCACCGACGACGACGGCGACGGCTTCTCCGAGGAGGGCGGCGACTGCGACGACGCCGACGACCAGAGCTACCCGGGCGCGCCCGAGACCGCCGACGGCGAGGACGACGACTGCGACGATGAGGTCGACGAGGGCACGGACGATATGGACAGCGACGGCTGGAGCGTGCTCCAGGGAGACTGCGACGACGGCGACGGCTGGGCCAACCCGGATCGGGAAGAGGTCTGCGACGGCGTCGACAACGACTGTGATGGCGCCACCGACGAGGGCGACTGCGCGGATCTGGAGGGCGCAGGCCTGGAAGAAGGCGGCAAGGGCACCTGCGGCTGCGCGTCCTCCGGCGGCAGCGAGGCCCCCGGCGGCGCCTTCGTGCTCCTCGCCGCCCTGGTGGCGATCCGCCGCCGTCGGTAGGTACTCCGCGCCGTTCCGGATAAGGTGCCTCTCCGGAGGTATCGATGAAGGCGCTCATCACTGCACTCACGCTGCCCTTGGCGGCGGCACTGCTCTCAGGCTGCGGCGGCAAGGACGACGACACTGGCGGGACGCTCGGCCCCGAGCTCTCCACCTCTCACGAGGCGCTGGACTACGGCTCCGTGGACTTCGGCCTGAGCAGCGGCCAGCAGCTCACCGTCGCCAACGTGGGCGATGAGCCGCTGACGATCAGCGCGGCCTCTGTGACCTCGCCCTGGACGCTGGACACGGAGCTCCCCGACACCTTCGAGCCCGGCGACAGCCTCGGCGTGAACATCGGCTTCCTCGGCGAGGAGCGCGGTGACCTGGAGGGGAGCTTCACCCTCAACTCCAACGATCCCACCCGCCCGGAGCTGGTGATCCCGCTCACCGCGACGGTGAACTCTCCGCCCGCGGTCTACGTCTCCATCGAGCCCGCCAAGGAGGTCTACACCGACACCATCGTCGAGGCGGTGCTGGACGTGGGCGGCGGCGACACCTCCAACCTGGAGGTCGCCTACTCCTGGCTGGTGGACGACTCGCTCATCTCCGAGGTCGGGAACCCCTCCCTCCCCGGTGAGGCCCACTTCAACAAGCACCAGGAGGTGCGAGTGGTGATCACCCCGCGGGTAGGCGACATCTTCCTGGACACGGATCAGGCGACGGTGACGGTGCTCAACACCCCGCCCGAGGATCCGAGCATCCAGCTGCTCCCCATGGAGCCCGATCCCGGCGAAGATCTCCTCTGTGATGTCGAGGTGCCGTCGGTCGACGTCGACCCGGAGGACGCCGAGACCCTCCAATATGTCTTCGAGTGGATCCTCGACGACAAGCCATACACCGGCATCCCAAGCACCACCAGCTACCCGGGCGACACCATCTCCGGCTCCGAGCTCATCGTCGGCCAGAAGTGGGACTGTACCCTGACCGTCACCGACGGCGACGGCGAGTCGACCGAGCCGCAGACCGACACCGTTCGGGTCTTCGGCGTCTGATTTATGCACTACGTTCCTGAAAATCCTCTGATTGTCCAGTCGGACCACACCCTCCTGTTGGAGACGATGGGGCCCCACTTCCGCCCCGCCCGAGATGCCCTGGCCCGCTTCGCCGAGCTGGTGAAGAGCCCGGAGTATGTACACACCTACCGCATCACCCCCCTGTCGCTGTGGAACGCGGCGGCGTCCGGGCTGGGCGTGGAGGCGGTCGAGGAGACGCTCCAGAAGTACGCCAAGTACGACGTCCCCCCCAACGTGCCCGCCGTCATCCGCGAGACCATGAGCCGCTACGGCAAGCTCAAGCTGTACCGGGAGGAGGACGTCGACGCCCTCCGCCTCGACTCCGATGACGAGCTGCTGCTCACCGAGATCTGCAACACCAAGCCGGTGATGCCCTACCTGGGCCCGCGCCTCTCCCCCACCTCCGTCCGCATCGCCAGCGGCCACCGGGGCGAGCTGAAGCAGGCGCTGCTGGCCGCGAGCCACCCGGTCGAAGACCTCGCCGGCTACACCGACGGCGAAGCCATGGCCATCGAGATGCGGCAGGTCTCGCTCTCCGGCGACGAGTTCGGCATGCGCGAGTATCAGGTGAACGCGGTGGAGGCCTTCCACGGCGACGGCCGACTGCGCGGCGGCAGCGGCGTGGTGGTGCTGCCCTGCGGCGCCGGTAAGACCATCGTGGGCATCGGCGCGATGACCAAGCTCGGCATGCGCACGCTCATCCTCTGCACCAACGTCACGGCCCTCCGGCAGTGGCGGGACGAGCTGCTGGACAAGACCACGCTGACCGAGGACGACCTCGGGGAGTACTCCGGCAAGTCCAAGGACATCAAGCCGGTCACGCTCTCGACCTACCAGATCCTCACCTACCGCCGCTCCCGGACGGACGACTTCCTGCACTTCTCCCTGTTCGACAGCGGGGAGTGGGGGCTCATCATCTACGACGAGGTCCACCTCCTGCCGGCGCCCATCTTCCGCTCGGTGGCCCACCTCCAGGCCCGCCGCCGACTGGGGCTCACGGCGACGCTGATCCGCGAGGACGGCAAGGAGGGAGATGTCTTCTCCCTGATCGGCCCCAAGCGCTTTGACGTGCCCTGGAAGGATCTGGAGCACCAGGGCTGGATCGCGGCCGCGACCTGCACGGAGATCCGCGTGGGCCTGTCCGACCAGGACCGCCTCCGCTACGCCATCGCGGACGATCGGGAGCGCTTCCGCCTCGCCTCGACCAACGTCCGGAAGGGCGCCCTGATCGACGAGCTGCTGGACCGCCACGCGGGCGAGAAGCTCTTGATCCTGGGTATGTACCTGGATCAGCTCCGGTGGATCGCGCGCAAGTGGAATCTGCCGCTCATCACGGGGCAGACCCCGCAGTCCCGCCGAGACGAGCTGTTCGCGGACTTCCGCAGCGGCAAGTCCCGCGCCATGGTGATCTCCAAGGTCGGAAACTTCTCGGTGGACCTCCCTGACGCGTCAGTCGCGGTTCAGGTCTCGGGTACCTGGGGCTCCCGCCAGGAGGAGGCGCAGCGCCTGGGGCGCATCCTGCGGCCCAAGAAGGGGCAGAACAACGCCTGGTTCTACACCGTCGTGACCCGCGACACCTCGGAGCAGGAGTACGCCGAGCGTCGCCAGCTCTTCCTGACCGAGCAGGGCTACGCCTACCGCATTGACGTCAGGGACTGAGCCTCCAACGCAATCTGGCCGCAGCCCGGAGGCTGCGGCCAGTGATTGAACTCAGGGCCTGAGCCCTGAATCAACGGCTGCTTATGCTTAGAAGTCGCCCAGGTAGGACTCGGGGCAGACGTCCTCAGTGGTGGGCTCGTCCGAGCAGTGCTTGTTCTCGGGGTACTGCACGCAGCAGTGGTGCACCTGCTCCTCAGCGCAGAAGGATCCCTCGAGCCAGCCGAAGTCCTCGTCGTCGCTACCGTCAGCGAGGCCGACCTCGTTCATCAGGAAGCACTCACCCGTGGGGGAGGCGGCGATGACGTTGACGGTCGTGCCGTAGATCGAGGTGGCGCTGTAGTTGCCGTCCTGGAGATCCGAGCAGGAGCCCTCAAAGAGCGCGAAGCCATACGCCAGCGAGTAGTCGTCCGAGGGCAGGGACCACGTGTTCAACACGATGGTGTACTCCTTGCCCGGGTGCGCGCTGGTGTCGATGGTGCAGAACTCGATGGTTCCGCGGCCGGCGTGGGCGCCAGACTGACCGTAGATGTCAGTGATGGTGCACTCGTTGAACTCGATGTAGGACTCGTTGCCCAGCGAGTCTTCGTAGACCGCCTGGAAGTCACCCATCTCGATACCGGGGGAGCCGGTGTAGAAGGCGGACAGGCCGACCTCGATGTCCAGGTCGCCGTCGTCGTCGAAGTGGTCGGGGTAGGCGTACTTGCCGGCCCGGTTCTGGATCGCCACGGACTGGTTCCAGAAGACCGACTCGGGATCGACCCAGACACAGACCTCGTCACCGGTCCCCAGGAAGGTAGCGGTGGCGCCGCCGGTCTTGCCGGGCTCCACGGAGCCGAGGGTGCCAAAGTAGGCGTTCGCCCGGGCGTCAGCCACGGGGGACGGCGTCATTTCGCCGAGGTGCACGATCCCCGGGTTGTTGGGATCGGGGTCGGGCACGAAGTTCAGGCCGCCGTCATCGCAGGCCGTCAACATCAGAAGAGAAGTGAGGAGCATGTTCAAATCCCTCAGTCGGCCAGGTAGTCGATGGTGACAGTGGGCTCTTCGCCAGCGTCGCGGAAGGCATCCGCGTCTTCAAAGTCGAGCGTGATCGGCGCGGAGATGATGTAGTCACCCTCGCTGATGTTCTCGCCGGGGAAGTTCAGGACATCCGGAACGTTCGCGCCGTAGCGGTAGTCGTTCGAGTACTCCTGGTTGTTCTCGCCGCGATCGACGTCACAGGTGGAGAAGTTGTAGGCCTCGTCCGGCGTGTCGAGCCAGCCCCAGATCTGCATGCCCTGGTAGTAGTCCACGGCCCACAGATCGTACTCGGCTTCAAAGTCGCCGGCGCTGTTCTCGACGAAGTCGAGGTCGTCTTCGTCCTGGGTCAGGAAGCCCAGCTCGTCGTCGTCGGTGTAGTTGAAGAGCTCGAAGCAGTACGCCTGGAAGGCGGCCTCGGAGTCCACCGCGGTGCCGCGGTCGTCCACCACCGGCTCCTGAACCACGGTCTCGAAGTAATCGAGGATGTCGTCGTAGGTGGTGAAGCGTCCAGTGACGACCTTGCAGACCAGCGCCTGGTAGCAGGCGTAGTCGAAGCGACCGACGGTGCCGCCACCGTAGGGGTAGGCGTTGCCGGTCTCCCCTTCCTTGAAGATCGGGCCGATCTCAGGGTGGGGGAAGTCGTAGTTCAGGCCCGGCTCGTCAATGCTGGCGTAGGCGCCAAGAAAGACGGGACCGATAGCGCGGCTATCGACGACCTCTTCGAGCTGCCCGGTCGCAGCGTTGAGCACCTGACGTGTGGCGGCCTCACGAGGAATGACCACTGTGCCGTGGATATCAACCTGCGGGAGGTGCTCGTTGAACGTGCAGCCACCAGCCAGGAGGAGGGCGAGGGGAGCGAATGCTGTCATTCGATAGACTCCTTAGAACTCGTAGCCGACCGAGAGCGTGAGCTGCATCGGCGTCTGGCGGGAGGTAATGACCCAGCGGTTGTCATAGTAGACAGCGCTGCCGTTAATCTGATCAGCCTGCTGAGCGTTGATGGCGTTCTCGAGCTGCGCGGTCGCCACGAGGGCGCCCTTGCGAACGTCGAAGTTCTGCGAGATCTGGAAGCCGAGGTAGTACTGGGGCTCGAGCCGCGCGTAGGTACCCTGGGGGTCGCGCAGGATGTAGGACTGACCGAAGGCCGCGCTGTAGTAGTACCGGCTGATGGGGTAGCCGGAGTAGTACTGGAGGCTGGTACCGATGCGGGTGGTCCAGGGGTCGTTCGGGATGTCGTAGGCCGCGTTGATCTTGACCTGGTGCCGAACGTCGGTGGACAGGTTGCCGTACGCGTACTCGAGCTGCGAGGGGATGGAGATCGCCGCGCTGCCGGAGTCGAGGACCGTGCCGCGAGAGATGACGTAGGAGTACGTCGAGAGCATCAGCCAGCGGTCCGCGAAGTTCTTGGAGAGCTGAACGTCAGTCTGGTAGTAGTCGCGGCGCGCCACGGTGGGGGTGCGCAGGCGGTAGAGGGTCTCGGCCTCACCGTTGCGGTAGCCCAGCTGGCTGAAGCCGTCCTCGTCCCAGATGAGGTTGGTCTCATCCTGCGAGAAGTTGTTCCGGGTGAACTTGGCGGTGAAGCTCGTACCGAAGGCCAGATCCTGGACGATCTCACGCTGGGCGCCGATGGTGAACTCATCGGAGTGCGGCGAGGTCAGGTACTCGGAGGCCGTCGTGGTGTTCTCGACGGGGTAGATGACCGGCTGAGCGTTCGCGTCCGAGAAGTGGAAGGAGTAGAGCTCGCCGTAGAAAGCCTTCTGGCCGATGCCGGACTGCGAGAGCAGGTTGGCGACGCCGAGGTTTCCGAGGCTGTTGAACCGGCCGTAGCCGCCGCGGATAACGGTCTTCTCATCACCCCACGGGTCCCAAGCGACATAGAAGCGGGGGCCGAACACGCCGAGGCGGAGGACCGAGTCGTTCTGGTCGTTGCGCTGGTCGCCCCAGTCGTACCGGACACCGTAGCGGAAGGTCAGGTTGTCGATGGGCTTGTAGACGTCCTGAACGAAGCCGCCCGCGTGGAACGCCTGCTGCTGCAGGTAGTACGGGTTGGTCGCCTCGAACCAGTAGAAGTTGTTCAGGGTGTCCGGGTCGTAGGAGACCAGGTTCAGGTCGTAGTAGTACTGGTTGCCGGAGACGCCGACGATCCAGTCCCACCGCAGGTAGTCCGCCTCGAAGCCCATCTTGACGTCGTGGGTACCGGCGAGCTGGCGCTGGAGGATGGACACCTTGGACTCGGCGCGGAGGCGGAGGCGGTCATCGAACTGGAAGAAGATGGCGTTGTCGCGATCGAAGGCGTTGTAGAGGCCGACGCGACCGGGGGTCTCGAGGTCGGTGTAGTTCTCGACCTCACCGGGCTCACAGGGGTGGTACCCGAGATCCTCGTTGTGCGTACAGGGCACGCCGCTGGAGTCGAGGAACTGCTTCTGCATCGTGAGCTTGGTCTCGACGAACATCTCGGGGCTGATGTACCAGTCCCACTGCGGCGACACGAGCCAGCCGCCCTGCGCCAGACGGGTCTGGGCGGAGGGGAGCGTGAAGCGGTCGTTCTGGGAGCGGTTGTCGACCGTCGTGGGGTTCGCCTGCGAGATCAGGGTCAGGCGGTGCGAGGGGTTCGGCTGCATCGTCAACTTGGCGAGGATGTAGTGCCCCTCGTAGTCGCGCGGCAGGTCGATGCCGACGTTCGCGCTGAGCGCTCGCTCAGTCGAGTAGCTGACGATGAACCAGGCCCGGTCGCGGATGATGGGACCGGAGACCTTGGTGTTGATCTGGTAGTAGCTGTTCTGGCTGTCGAAGCCGGTGGGCGCCAGCTCAGTGCCGTCGGCCGCGTACCGGGCGTCGAGCTTCGGCGACCAGTTCGCCGAGGCGTACCAGATGCTCGTGTCGAACTCCAGAGTGTTACCGCCGGTCTCGGTGACGATGTTGATGACACCGCCGAGGTTCTGGGGGTACTCCGGGTCGAAGGCGCCGGTGAGCACCTCGAGCTGCTCGATGGCGTCGAAGTTGAAGTTGAGCGAGAAGGTACCGGTGACGGGATCGGTGATGTTGATCCCGTCGATCATGTAGGTGTTCTCGTCGTAGTTGGAGCCCGACATGTTGGGGTTGCCGCCACCGATGACTCCAGGCGCCGCGGAGACCGCGGACTGGTAGGAGCGGCCGGTGGGCACGCGATCCAAGAACTCCTTGGAGAGCACCTCGCCCTTTGAGGTCGACTCGACGTCGATCGTGGGCTTCTTGTCGATGACGATGATGTCTTCGCCCGTGCCCGCGAGGGGCATCTCCAGCGTCAGCCGCACGTCGCGACCGATGAGCACCTGAATCGACGGGTTGGTCACCGTCGAGAAGTTCGGGTGCTCCGCCAACAGGGTGTAGATGCCCGGTTGGAGCGCTGGAAACAGGAATCGGCCGTTGTCGTCGGTCGAATGAATCTGGGCGCCGCCGATGAGCGCCTCTGATGAAAGCGTAATCTGAACGCCGGGGATGGCGAGGCCACCCTCGTCAACAGTCACGCCTTTGATGGTTCCAGTGGTCATGGCCCACGCATTCGGGCCGGCGAGCAGCGCGATGGGAGCCAGGAGGATGAGCAGGAACCGAAGCAGCTTGGAGAGGCGCCTCATTGGCGATGTCCTTTCGAAGATGTGGTGCATGTCAATCATGAGGATCAAGCGCACCTGTCGGGTGTGGGCACCGAAGCGGCTTAGGAATACGCGATGGCTCATTTCCCGTCAACCCGATTCCACGCACGGGGGCACGACGAGAGAGTAAACACAGCGGTTTCAGTTGACGTGCAGAGGCGCGAATGACTATCTTCCCCCGTCTGCACACGACGGGGCATCGGCGCCCCTCGTATAGGAGAAGCCGGATGATTCGGAAGGCAGCCTCAATCGGGCTCGGCGGGCTGGCCCTGCTGCTGGCCCTGGGCACGACCGCGACCCACGAAGCCCACGCAACGTCCATGAACCGCGCCACGGTGGAAGATCTCACCGACGCCGCGCACATGGTCGTGCGGGGCGTCATCACTGAGGTCTGGAGCGAAACGGACTCCAACGGGCGCATCTGGACGCGCGCTCAGCTGGAGGTCTCGCACCAGTACAAGGGCGCGTCGGTCGACGGTGTCATCGTCAGCCAGCTCGGCGGCGTGCACCACAACGACTTCTCCATCGTGCCGGGCTCCGCTCGTTTTTCCGTCGGTGAGGAAGGCCTCTTCTTCCTCGAGACCCTCGGCAGCGGCAACACCGTCACCTCGGGCAAGTTCCAGGGCAAGTTCACCGTCCGCATCGACCCCGATAACGGCCGCGAGATTCTCGTCCGGTTCCTCGCCCCGCAGGACATGGTCTACGACCACCGCTTCATCCCCCACCCTCCTCCTGAGGATCGGGTCTACATGGACGACATCGAGCAGCGTGTGCTCAACCGTCTGGAGACCGCCGCCCTCGATAAGGGAGACAAGTAGCCATGCGCCTCCCCGCGATTCTCCTCGCTGCCCCTCTGGCTGCTGCCCTGCTCGTCCCCGGTGAGGCTCAGGCCTACAAGCACCTCGGCGACACCGGCGGCACCTACCTGATGTGGGCGCCCGATCAAATGCCCATCCCCTGGTACGTCAGCACCTCCCTCGACAAGACGCTGCCCCAGGCGATCGATCCGGTGACTGGTATGTACTACCAGGAGCTGGTCATGGTGAAGTCCTACTGCAACTGGCGGTGGACCGACTACTGCGACCAGTTCGAGTTCCAGACCAACACCAACTTCGGAAACCGCTACGCCGCCTCCGAGTGCGCCGCGCTGGAGTTCGAGTACCTGGGCCTCACCAACGACATCCAGGGCTCCCGCCGCGACGGCATCCGCACCGTCTACTTCGCCGACCCCGGCGACGAGCTGGACTCGCAGGTCAACGGGCACATGGTCCCGTTCGGCAGCAACAAGGTCGTGAAGGAGCAGAACGGGAACACCTACTACGCCTTTGAAGACACCGACATCGCCTTCAGCAAGCAGCGCGACTGGGGCACCACCCCTGAGATCGAGCAGAGCTGCGCCGGCGCGATGAGCATCGAGTCGACGGCGGTGCACGAGGTCGGTCACTCCCTCGGCCTGGGCCACTCCTGCGACGACGGCGACGCCTGCCGCGAGTCGGATCTGGCCAACGCGACGATGTTCTGGCAGGGCGGCGACTGCGACACCTCCCGCGCCGACATCAACTCGGATGACATCTCGGGCCTCGAGGCGCTCTACGGTGGCTTCGCCACATTCTCCACCGAGGACGAGCGCTTCGGCGGCGCCCCGCTCACCGTGGGCTTCGACGTCGACAGCGAGAACGAGATCCTGAGCGCCGAGTGGCGCTTCGGCGACGGCAACACCTCGTCCGACATCACGCCGAGCCACACCTACGAGACCGAGGGGCAGTTCTCCGTCACGGCGACCTTCCAGCTCGAGTCCGAGATCTGCGGCGAGTCCACCTTCGAGGTGCGCGAGCTCGCCTACATGCTGGTCTGCGTGCCGCCCCTGACCGAGTTCTCCTACGAGCAGCTCGACAACTACACGTTCCAGATGGTCAACGCGACCCCTGTGACGACCTACGGCTGCATCGACGAGATCGCCTGGGATCTCTACGAGGGTGACACCCTGGTGGAGACCTTCAACGCCTGGTCCCCGAAGATTGACTTCGAGGAGTACGGTGAGGGCGACTACACCATCCAGCTCTCCATCGGCGGCCCCGGCGGCGGCGCGAAGGCTGAGCTGCCCCTGACCATCGACGGCAAGAAGCCCAGCTCCTGCTCCAGCGTGCCTACGGGCCCCGGTGCCGGTTTTGCTGGGATTCTTCTCGCCTTTGGCGCCGCGCTTCGTCGCCGCCGCGACTGAGTCTTCGCTGAAACGATCGAGTCGCCGCAGGGTTTTTGGCCCTGCGGCGATTTTTTGTTTTTGTGTTCCGTTTTTTGGGGTGGATCGGGGCGGGTTTGTCGATTTGATTCGGGTTTGTCGATTTGATTCGGGTTTGTCGATTTGATTCGGGTTTGTCGATTCGGATCGGGGTTCGGCTTGGTTTGTCGGGTTCGGCTTGGTTTGTCGGGTTCGGCGGGTTCGGCGGGTTCGGCTCGGTTTGACGGAGGTTTTTGGTGACGCTTCGATCGGTTTAGGCAGTCGCGGGCTCGTAGTTTGAGCGTCTCGCCAGCTCGCCGTCGTGCTGCCTGTTGGGTTTTTGGACTTCCCGATCGTCGTGGGCGGCGCGGTGCCCCTGGGTAGATTCGACGTGTGCTCGCTGCGCTAACGAATCCCCGGACGAGTCGTCAGCGTCAAGTCGACAAGGTTTGGTGGCCGGTGCCGTGCAGCTTGCGTCACACACGCCCGAATCTCCCTGGTCGGGGCACTTCGCCTCAACGGTCCCAGGGCGTCCTCAGCGAGCAGGCAGACGACTGATCGCTTGGTAGCCTTCCAGGATCGACTGGAGGTAGCGCGGGCGTTCCCCCTGCCTACGTGACGGCATCGCCCTCCTCGACAACGGCGCAGGCTTACCCTCACTGGGCCCAAGAGGGGAGAGGAGAGAGGTACGGGGTGGGACCGGGACACACGGTGTAGGAGGCTCCGCACCCACCTCTGCGTCATGAACAGCCCCCCGTCATTGCGCGGAGGACTGGATGGGGAATGGGTCGTCACCACCGGATTTGTCGGCGCAGTTCGCCAACCCGGGTGCGGGCTGAAGCCTTGGAGTCGACGGCGACAAACTCAGAAAAGAAAGAAAGGCTGTTGTGGGCTGCGAGTCCTGAGGAGGTTGTCGGACTTCAGCGTCTGGTCGCAGGTGCCGCCCAGGTTGGCGAGCTGCGGCACTGAGCCCCGTGATGTCGAACAATCCCCCATCCAGTCCTCCGCGCAACGACGGGCGGCTGCTGTTGACGCAGAGGTGGGTGCGGAGCCTCTCCAACCTGTGTCCCGGTCCACCCCGTACCTCTCTCCTCTCCCCTCCTGGGCTCGATGACGGTAAGCCCGCCAACGTTGTCGAGGAGGGCGATGCCGTCACGTAGGCGAGAGGAACGCCCGCGCTACCTCCAGTCGGTTCTAGAGGGCTACCAGACGTTCAGTCGTCTGCCTGCGGGCTGAGGGCGCACTGGGACCGTCGAGGCGAAGTGCCCCGACCAGGGAGATTCGGGCGTGTGTGACGCAAGCTGCACGGCACCGGCCACCAAACCTTGTCGACTTGACGCTGACGACTCGTCCGGGGATTCGTTAGCGCAGCGAGCACACGTCGAATCTACCCAGGGGCACCGCGCCGCCCACGACGATCGGGAAGTCCAAAAACCCAACAGGCAGAACGACGGCGCCTCGACGAGACGCTCAAACTACGAGCCCGCGACTGCCGAGACCGATCGAAGCGTCACCAAAAACCTCCGTCAAACCGAGCCGAACCCGCCGACCCCGCCGAACCGACCGCCGAACCGACCGCCGAACCGACAACCGAACCGACAACCGAACCGACAACCGAACCGACAACCGAACCGACAACCGAACCGACAACCGACAACCAACAAACCCGGCCAAGACGATCTCAACGTCACGTCTTGTCGGCCCAAAGACGCCCCCGGCACCCCTCAGGTTACTCTTCGAGGGTCTTCGACTCTGAGAGATATTCCGGCGTGAACGCCTTCCTCCTACTCCTCGCGTGCGGCGGCGGCTCCGACCTGCCCACTCCCCTGCCCCCCGATCAGGCAGGCGAGTCCTTCGCCTTTGCCCGCATGTCTGACGCGATCGTCGAGCTGGAGCTGCCCGCCAGCAGCCGCCCCGGCGGCGCGGCCGCCCCCGAGCGCGTGCCTGTTCAGGGGCCCTTCAACCGCGTGCGGACCGTGGAGGGGGTGGCGACCTGGGAGGCCCCTGTCCCCATTCGGCCCCGGAACCTCTTCTTCTCCAACGCTCCCCCGGGCATGTCCGTCGAGGACGCGGCGGGCAAGAAGCTCGGCTTCTCGGATGGGACCAGCGGCGCGAAGCGCCAGCGCACCTGGGACTTCACCGCTGAGACGATCCAGCTCCGCCTCGCGGACGCGGACGGCGAGCCCGCGGGCGACGCCTACTACCTGCGCTATGACCGGGCGGAGGAGCGCGAGAACCAGCTCAACCTGGAGCCGTTCAAGGCGGCGTCCGAGCTCGTGGAGGAGGACGCGGAGAAGGACTTCGCCTGCCGCTCGCTGCAGCTCGGCGAGGACACCCGGACCGGCCTCTTCCTCCCGTCCGGCGGCGTCATCGCCTGGGACGTGACCATCCCCGCCGCCGGGGTGCTGGCCATGAACGCCACCATCCTCCCGCCGGAGATGAACGAAGGCGTCAGCTCGGACGGCGCCACCGTCACCGTCGAGGTGGAGATCGGCGGCAGCGCGGAGGTCGCCGGGAGCGTCGCGCTGACGGTGAGCGAGTGGCAGGACGTGAAGTTCGACCTCTCGAAGTGGGCCGGCCAGGCCGCCCGCGTGCGCTTCAAGACGACCGGTGGTGCCAGCGACGAGCTCGACTACGTCTTCATGGCCGAGCCGGTGCTCTACACGCCGACGACGAAGCCCAAGCGGCTGCTGCTGGTGTTCATCGACACCCTGCGCCCCGATCACATGGGCCTCTACGGCTACGAGCGCGACACCACCCCGCGCCTCGGCGAGTGGGCGAAGGGCGCGGCGGTCTTCGACAACGCCCGCTCCATCGCCCCGTGGACCCTGCCCTCCACCCGCACCGCCCTCTCCGGCCGCCAGCCCGAGCTGTGGACCGCCGCCCCCACCCTCCCCGCCCACCTCTCCCGGGCGGGCTGGGCCACCGGCGCCTTCGTCGGCAACGTCTACCTCTCCTCCAACTTCGAGATGAGCGACGACTGGGACCACCACAACGCGGTGAACTGGCCCGTCGCCGAGGTCCAGGTGGACAAGGTCGAGGCCTTCCTGGAGCGCTACCCCGACCGGGACGCGGCGGTGATGCTGCACGTCATGGACATGCACCTCCCCTACACCGAGCCCCTCTCCTACCGGTACAAGTGGGCCTCAAAGATCGCCCCCGAGGGCCTGAGCGAGCGCTTCCTGCGCGGCTCCATCCTGAAGGCCATGAAGAAGGAGGGCAAAGAGGAGGCGGTCAAGCAGTACGTCATCGACCGCTACGACCAGAACATGGCCTACCTGGACGATCAGATCAGCGATCTCATCGCCGACCTGGGCGAGGACGCCACGGTGGTCCTCTTCTCGGACCACGGCGAGGAGTTCTGGGACCACGACGGCTTCGAGCACGGCCACACGCTCTACGACGAGCTGCTGCGCGTGCCCTTCATCGTGAAGCACCCGGGCCTGCCCGCGAGCCGCGTCGAGGCGCCCGTGAGCCTGCTGGACGTGACGCCGACGCTGCTGGACCTGCTGGACATCGAGGCGGACCCGGCGACGCTCCAGGGCCTGTCCCTGGCGGACGCGGCGCGGGGCGACGCGGAGGCGCTGACGGCGCTGACGGAGCGCGACCACGCCTTCGGGCGTCCGCTCTACGGCAACCCCCGGTGGGGCGTGATCGACGGCGACCTCAAGTGGACCACCCACGAGGGCGCGGACCGGCTCTACAACCTCGCGAAGGATCCCGGCGAGACCAAGAACGTCCTGGGCAAGGGTCAGCGGCTGCCCGCGCTGCAGGAGGCCTTCTCGGCGGGCATCGGTCAGCCCACGCCGACGGTGTGGCGGGTCTACCCCGGCAAGGCCACCCGCACGCCAAGCAAGGATCTCGTCGTGACGTTCACGCACCCCGACGGCTTCGAGCACGCCTGGCTCGGCGACGATCCCCTGGTGCGCTCGTCGATGTCCCTGGAGCACGACGGCGATACGGTCGATGTGACCTTCCACAAGGGCTACACGGGCACCAAGGAGATCTACCTCCAGCCCGCGGGCGACCCGGGCGAGTTCGGCGCGCTCGCGATGATCGTGAAGGACGGCCGCAACGAGGTCACCCGGGAGGCGCGAGCCACGCTGGAGGGCGAGGTGGTCCCGGACGGCAAGAAGCATGTGCTGATGCGCGCCAACGGCGGCAACCGCAGCTTCGAGATCACCTTCGCCGTCGCGCCGGTCCCGCCGGAGGACGGCATCGAGCTGAGCGGCGCTGACGGTGAGGTCAACGAGCAGCTGCAGATGCTGGGCTACCAGGAGCGCGAGGACGAGTAGGCCCCGCCTCCTGGGGCGCCGTGACTACGCGCGCCGCAGCAGCGGGTGCAGGCCCTTGGCGTTCAGGGCCTCATCCAGCTCGCGCACCCGCTTGGGATCGACCGCGACCTCGGTGGGCGAGAGCTGGCCGATGATGAAGTCGTCCAGATCCACCAGCGTCCGGATCTCCTCGAAGACGTGCGGCTTCTCGACCCGGAGGATGGCGAGGTTCTTGTGGATGATGGGCTCGGACGGCGCGCTCATCGGGACACCACCAGCCGGGTCTCCAGCACCGGGCCGCCGGCGCCGACGCCTCGCAGCCACACGCCGCCGTCGCTGTCAGCCGCCAGCGCGGGCGCGGGCACCCAGGCCAGCGATCGACTGCCGCTCTCCGGGGAGACCTGGAGCAGCTGCTTGGCGCCGTCCTTCTTCAGCAACAGCACGAAGGGGTCGTAGCCGCGCGGCAGAGCGTCCACCGGGGACCACCCGTCAGGGCGCTCGACCAGCGGGAAGGCGTGCAGCTCGCGGCCGCCCAGGCTGAACCAGCGCCCCTGGAACACCGGGGTCGTCGTCTCGTCCGGGTTCTCCTGGAGCGCCTCGGACAGCAGGAACAGGGCCAGCCCGCCGGACTCCCCGTCCTTCGTTGGCAGGGAGCCGAACTCCGCGCCCCGCACCCACTTCGCCTCGTCGCCCTTCAGCAGCAGCCTGCCCGAGCTGGGCAGCTCGCCCACCTGGGAGACGTGGTGCAGCACCAGATCGTCCGCCAACACCAGCACCCGCAGATCCCCGGCGCTGTCCACCATGGTCTCGACCAGCTCCGGGCGCTTGCGGTAGTGGCCCACGCTGCGGAAGCGGGTCGCGCGGTCCTTGATGGAGGCCACCCGGATCTCCCCGCCGGCGCCGCTGGGGGCCGGCACCCAGAGGGGCACGTGCAGGCCGCCGTTGGCGTCCGTGCCGCCGCGGCCGATCACCTCGACGCTCGGGTAGGGCGCCTCCACCTGCCGGGGCTCGCCGCGCAGGGTCTGCCCCTGGAGGCGGGCGACCTGGATGCCCTTCTCGCCGGACTGCCAGTACACGTAGCGATCCCAGCTCTCCTGGGGGCGGGAGAGGGACAGCACGGGCTCGATGGGGTCGTCCGCGTGCAGGAGGTGGTAGTCGCCCACGGTGGCGGCGGGGGCCGCGCTCTCGGCGTGGTGCAGGTAGAGGTCGTAGCCGTCGAGGGCCTTGTGCACCCAGGCGGTCTGGAAGCCCACGCTCTCGACGTTCATGGCGTCGAAGGTCGCCGCGCCGGCGGAGGGCGCGGCGGGGGCGACGCGCATGGACCAGCTGGGCAGGGCCCTGGGCTTGCCGTCGTCGTCGATCTCGATGGTGACGGTGTAGTCCGCCGGGGGCAGCTTCTCGCTGGAGGGGATCTCCAGCAGCACCTGGCGCTGGCTGCGAGGCTTCAGAGTCCAGCGGCCGCCGGGGTCGGTCTCCGGCGGGGTGGTGAACCAGGTCTTGGCGCCGTTGGGGCCCTCGACCGTGAACTTCACGACCCACGGGCGGCTGGCGAGGTCGGCCACGGCGACCGACTCGGAGGCGGTGTTCTCGGCGGTGATCCGCACGAGTACGGGCTCCCCGGCGATGTACTCGGCGCGGGTCTCGGCGGACAGCGCGGCCTCGGGGGCGGTCTCGGCGAAGGCGGCGGCGCAGAGCAGCGCTAGGAGTGTCGACATGGTGGGCACTATAGCCCCTCGCCGGCGGGGGCTTCGAGCAGCCTGCGCGCCTCGACCTCGGCGTCCGCGCGGGCTGTAAGCCTGCCCTCCAGCTGAGCCGCGCGCAGGTGGGCCAGCGTCCTGCCCAGCATCGGGCCGGGCTTGAAGCCGAGCCCCATGAGCTGGCCGCCGGTCAAGAGGTGCGGCAGCGGCCCGTCGGCGACGCCGAGCGCGCGAGCGCGAGGCATCAGCGCCATGTTCCCGGGGGTCACGGCGTCCGCCAGCGGCAGCAGCAGCTTGAGCGGCGCGCGATCCGCGAGCCGCCGGAGGTCCACGTCGCTCAGATCGGGCCGCACGCTCGGCAGAACCTCCAGCAGCGAGCGCACCAGCTGGCGGATAGCCGCCCCGCGCACCCGGTTGATGCGCAGCCCGGTCATCCACCCGACGGCCCGCTCGGGGCCGCCCACATGCAGCAGCGCCGCCGCCATCAACGCGTAGCGCTCGTGGATCCCGCGCAGGGCCGCCCGGTGAACCGCGGCCCGGTCCAGGACCGCCGCGTGCTCGGGGCCGCTGGCGGCGCTCAAGCCCGGGAAGAGGGCGTCGAGCTGTGCGATGTCCTTGAGCAGATCCAGGGCCACCCCGGGGCGAGGGGCCTTGAGCAGGATCTTCTCCAGCTCGGAGCGCATGCGCTCACCGAAGACCTCAGAGAGATCCGCCTCCGCGCAGAGGTTCCGCAGGGAGGGGGCCAGCCGGTAGCCCAGCACGGCGGCGAAGCGCACGGCGCGGAGGGCCCGCAGCGGATCCTCCTGGAAGGTGTCGGGCGCGCACTCCCGCAGCAGCCCGGCGGCCATGTCCTCCAGGCCGCCGTGGCAGTCGATGATGCGCTCATCGAGGATGTCGTAGAGCAAGGCGTTCAGGGTCAGATCCCGGCGGCGGGTCGCCTCCTGGACGCCCAGGAGGGGGTCGCCGATGACCTTGGGCGCGGTGGTGTCACGGGCGGCGGTGCGGGGCAGCGCCACGTCGATCTCCTGCTTGTCGGCGCGCAGCTTGAAGACGCCGAAGCTCTTGCCCACCTCCTTGGCGGGGCCGAAGCGCTGCAGGATGACGCGGACCTCGTCCGCTTCGAGGCCGTGCACTTCGAGGTCGATGTCCTTGGCGCGCAGGCCGAGGTGGTGGTCGCGAACGCCGCCGCCGACGACGTACAGGCGGCCGCCAGCGTCAGCGACGGCGCGAGCCAGCGGATGGATGGTAGGCGGGAGATTCAGGGTCAACCCCGAGACAGAGGTATGATCGGCTGGATGATGACGACCCTCCGTAGCCCGTTTCAGTTCCCCTTGATGCTCGCTCTGACCGCCAGCGTCTCTGCCCCCGCCTCGGCCAGCGGGGTGGCCGTATACGTCATCGACGACGCGCTCCTGCCGATCATGATCGGCGAGAAGGCCCGGACGGATCTGGAGCTGGGCCTCTCCGGCGGGCCGCTCCAGGTTCTGGACGACCGCACCTGGAACCACCGGCTGGGCGACGCGGCCCTGCCCTTCTGTGAGATCAGCGAGGACACCTGCTGGCGGGGGATCGCCGAGCAGCTCTCGCTGGACCGGCTGCTGGTGCTGGAGGTCTTCGCGGATGGGGCCGAGGAGACGGCACGGGTGCGGGTCTTCGAGCCGGTGATGGCCGGGCTGCCGGCGCCGATCTTCGAGGGGGTGCTGCCCAGCGGCGGGGGCTTCCCCATCGAGCTGGCCGTGACGTTGAAGACGATGCCGCTCTATGTGCCGCCGCCGCCGCCAGTGGAGCCGAAGAAGGGGCTGCTGGCGAGGTTGTTCAAGCGCTGAGATCCGCTGTCAGCGGCGGGCGCGTCTGCGAAAAGGGTGCAGCATGAGTCCCCTTCCACCAGGTGCTGACACCGCATAAAGCAGCCGCTAAAGCGGGTTTCTGTCTAAACACAACGGAGCCCTCCCTCATGACTGCTGTAACGATCTACCCCGGTCGCACCGGAATGGAGACGAGTCTGGCCGAAATTTCTCAGTTGTTGGGCTGACGCTGGCTCCCGAGTTGACGGCGCCCCACCCCTACGATGCCCTGGACATGCTGCGTCAGGAGCAGGCGCTCCGCGTCGCGATGCTGCGTCAAGCCGACCTGATGTTCGTGCGCCGTCTGGTCCAAGTTCACCTCGATCGGGAGCTGCTGCACGCGGCCAATGCCGATGCCCGCAAGCAATACCGGGTGGCCGGAGGCACCCTTCGGCTCCGGCATCGCGGCTGGAAGCGGGTCCGATTCGTCTTGCGAAGCGGTCTGCTGCTGCTCCTCCACACCCCCTACCTGCGTCCGCTGCCCCCCAAGAAGAAGACCCGGAGAAAGAAGAAGCCAGCCCGCGGCGCGGGCGGCGCGGGCGTCTACCCCCTGCTGGAGAAGGGAGAGCAGCATCCCGAGCACCGCCCGATCTATCTGGCGAGCCTGGGCAACGCCGATGCCGTCATGGAGCAGGTCGTGGGGCTGCTGCGGCGGCTGGGAGCGCATCTGGCCGCCGCCGTGGTGTTTGTCAGTGACGGGGCTTCCTGGATCTGGGAGCGGCTGCCAGCGGTGATCCGTCGGAGCGGACTCTCCGCAGCTCAGGTTCGGTGTGTGCTGGATTTCTGGCACGCCTGTGAGTACGTGCACGAGGTGTTGAAGCTCTGCCGCCACCTCAAGGACAAGGCTCGCAAGTCCCTCTACCGGGCGCTTCGACACCGCCTTCGGGCTGAGGTCGATGGCGCCGCAGTGGTGATCAAGATGCTCCAGCCGCTGGCGCGAGGCCGGCGGGCGAAGGCGATCGGAAAAGCGGCTTCGGTTCCTGGGCGAGCACCTGCCGCACATGGACTATGCCAGGCGGCGCGCGGAACACCTACCCATTGGCAGCGGCGTCGTTGAGAGCGCTGTGCGCCGGATCATCAACCAGCGTTTCAAGTCTGCCAGCATTTTCTGGCAAACCGATCATCTCGAACCGCTGCTGCAAGTCCGCGCCCTGCTCAAAGCTCAACGCTGGGACGACGCCTTTGAAGCCAGCCTCCAGGGTCGCTCCTGGATCGAACACGCCTTCGCGCCACTGGAGAATCCAGCCATACCAAAGGAGGAAGCAGCATGATGGGCGATAGTTCACTGCACCCTTCTGACGAACGGGCCCGTTTGTCTCCTCGTTTAGGAAGCCAAAAGTGCACGGTTCAGATCACCATGTTGAGGGCATTCGCCGCCACGCGAAGCAGGGCTGGCGAATAAGACGGGATCATGGAGGATCTGTTACCGCTGTGTGGTTCGGACCCCAGCAGACAACCTTCTGGTCATCTCGTAGTCCACAACCCGCAGCTCATGCGATTGCCCTGGTAGTCTGGTCACTGGAGAGAACTACGGAGGGTTACCAAGGACACGCCCCCAACAGACTACTACACCATCCTCACGTAACGCGCATGTGTTATCAGACCCTCCATCAACCTTCACGAAGACTCCTGGAGGGACTGCGTCCTCTTCGCTGTGAGACCCCCAACAGCTCAGTTCACCAATATCATTCAAGCCGCAGGAGTGGTAACTCCCACTTCCAATACCCACGAGTCCACAAGAAGGAGGTTCAATAAAGTCATTAAATTTGAGCCCCCAACATTCCACCTGACCGTCAACTCGTAGAGCACAACTGGAGCCGATCATCAGTGCAAAGCTCGCGAACTCTCCTGCTGGCAAGGTTGCTTCACCATCGTCGTTTTTCCCCCAACAACGAGCTTCTCCGCAGACTGTCAACGCGCAATTGTGATAAGCTCCAGCAAACACAGAAACATATCTGCCCCCGGGCGTATCTGTCACCTGCCCTCCATCCCACGAACCGCCCTCGATACCCCAACAATACAACCGTCCTTCACTATCTATCGCACAACTATGATACTCTCCAGCTACAACCTGATTAAACACCGGCCCTTGTGGCGCTCTGGCCTGCAGATAAGCGTCGTACCCCCAGCATAAAATGTCTCCATCTCTTCGAACCGCGCAACTATGGTATCCACCTGACGCAACCGAGACAAACTCTCCCTCTGGCACATCCGACACAGACCCGCTTGTGTCCCGTCCCCAACACCTGACACCACCACTTGACATCAAGACACCACATGCGTGGCTGAACCCAACGCTCACGTCGATATACTGCTCAGAGGACTCACCTCCGAGTCCTGAGTCCACTGCCCCGCCCCCGCACCCCTCTCCTTCAGCGATAACGACCAAGCCAATCCCCTCACCAGAGCACTCCTCTCCTGTGTCCTGAGTGTCACTCCCCGTCGTGGACTCTGTATCTTTCAATACAGAATCTTCCGTGTTTCCGGAATCCGCTGCCGTTTCGCTGGTTGAGACCGAGGTGTCGGCAGTCTCTATGCTCGAACTGGTACGTTCACCGGAGTCCTCTACCTTCACTTCCGGCTTCACTCGACATCCCACTAACAGGAATAGGAAAACAACCAATACTGCTCCCCTAGCCCCGGTCATTCGTCTGCTCCAATGCTTGGTAACAAGAAGAGCCCATTGTCAATACTATAGTTGTAGTCAGGACCACGCGTCAGCCACACCTCTTCTTCATAGTGTCGTGCCTGTCGGATATCCATACCCGCATCAATTAATGGAGAACTTGATGACAACCTGTAATCAGAGTTGCCTGCGTCTCTAAATACAGTGAGACTACCACTAAAAGTCATCGAGTGTTCTCCCATCACCAAACGTCGTTCAAGCCTCCTTTCAAGGCAGGTATTGTTCAACAAATCGTCCACCCGCGCCAAGGCCCATGGACTGTGGGCAGCAACCGTTCCTGTCGTTTGAATCCACACCACCTCACCCCCCTCACCCATTCTATACGAGTACGCATTTGAGTACAAACTGATCGAACAGAGAAACCCTCTCTCATCTCTATATCCATCTTTCAGTTTATCTATCAAGCCGACCTGCCCCCCCTGATCCGACGGGCCTGTGTTCTTGTAGAAGACATTATTGATCACATAGACATCGGACATGTAGTAGGTGTCGGCATCAAGGTTCTCATACTGCCCCGCCGACGCCATTGTCTCCACATCCCTGAGGCTCACCTTCAAACCATATCCAGCATTGTCAGCGACGGTGTTGTTTGCAATCCAGATATTCTCGTAGGATCCATGCCACTCCTCTCCTCCTTCCTCCTCAATACGAATCGCGTTTCTACCAGTCCCCAGTTCGTCAACTTGCAGGTAGCCGTTCCTGAAGATCATGTTGCGGTAGATATAAATATTCTTCATGAGCGCGGGCCCCTTGCCGACAGGTACGGTACCGTACGTTCCGCCAGGTGTACAGGGTCGCTCATGCATAATGAGCCTTCCATCCACAGTGCTCAAACCAAGCACAAACATTCTCGATGGAGATTGTCGCTGATGCTCTCACCATGGCTTGGATCAGTGCCTGCTTGGTTCGAGCC
>Ga0316204_10002562_pt1 | contig 40468 bp, 39 predicted proteins | sample 6monrhotite_MG_2_FD_205661 | JGI IMG/M metagenome (GOLD analysis project Ga0316204, IMG submission 205661) | Microbial mat bacterial communities from mineral coupon in-situ incubated in ocean water Damariscotta River, Maine, United States -... | ecosystem: Environmental > Aquatic > Marine >...
CGCTTTCTACTGCCATCCAGAGTGCTGAGCAATTTCACCAGAATCAGAATGCCGGTGTCTCTGACATGTTTGGTTTTGATGCGCCACAGCAAGAAAGTCAGCAAATTGATTACGAACATGAAAAAGCCTGGTCGGACAAGATCCGTCTGCAGGGCGAAAAAGAGACCCTGGGTCTGTACCTGACAGGTCATCCGATTGATCGTTATGAACAGGAGCTGGAAAATTTTGTCAGCTGCCGTATCGCTAATCTCAATCCCGAGCGCAAGCAAACGGTTGTTATCGCCGGCTTGGTGGTGGCCGTACGCACCATGAATACCAAACGTGGCGACAAGATTGCCTTTGTCACTCTGGATGATCGCACCGGTCGGGTCGAGACGGGGGTGTTTGCCGAGGGTTACCAGAGGTATCGTGATTTGATCGTAAAGGACAAGGTGTTGGTGGTGGAAGGCACCGCCGGTATTGATGACTATTCAGGTAATTTTCGTATGAGCAGTGATCACATCTATGATTTTGATCAGGCCCGTGAGCGTTTTGCCAAACGGCTTGAGATCAACATCGACACCGATCAGGCCGCCAATGGTTTTGTTGATTCGCTGGGCACTATCCTCAAACCCTTCAACGAAGGTGTCTGTCCCGTCTGGCTTAATTATGTTGGTCCGAATGCCAAGGCCAAACTGGCATTGGGCAATGAGTGGCAGGTGCGTCCCACCGATGAGCTGTTGCTACGCCTGCAAGACCTGGCCGGTAATGACAAAGTTGATATGATTTATTCCTGAGCCTGTTTTGCGCTGGTTTCCCCATGGCTGACAAAACTGTAGAATATGCCCCTATAACCATAATGACTACGACAGGTATTTATGCGCTTCCTAGACTTTGAACAACCGATTGCCGAGCTTGAGGCCAAGATTGAAGAACTGCGTAACGTCAGCAGTGACACCGAGCTGAATATCTCTGATGAGATTGGCCGGCTTGAGGGCAAGAGCATTGCCCTGATCGACCAGATCTTTTCCAAACTTAACTCCTGGCAGATTTCGCAATTGGCGCGTCATCCATCGCGTCCATACACGCTGGACTACATCGAAAATATCTTTACTGATTTTGAAGAGCTGCATGGCGACAGGGCCTATGCCGATGATGCTGCCATTGTGGGTGGTATTGCCCGTCTTGAGGGTAAACCAGTGATGGTGATTGGCCAGCAAAAAGGCCGTGACACCAAAGAGAAGGTCAAACGTAACTTCGGCATGCCGCGTCCGGAAGGCTATCGTAAGGCCATGCGTTTGATGAAGATGGCCGAGCGTTTCAAAATGCCGATCCTGACCTTCATTGACACCCCAGGTGCCTATCCCGGCATTGGCGCTGAAGAGCGTGGCCAGAGCGAAGCTATTGCCCGTAACCTGTTAGTCATGTCTGACCTGAAGACACCCATTATCTGTACTGTGATTGGTGAAGGGGGTTCCGGTGGCGCACTGGCGATTGGCGTAGGTGATCGCATTATGATGCTGCAATATTCCACCTATTCAGTAATCTCACCAGAAGGCTGTGCCTCCATTTTGTGGAAGAGTGCCGAAAAAGCCTCTGATGCTGCCGAGGCTCTGGGACTGACCTCAAGTCGTTTGTATGAGCTTGGCTTGATCGACCGGGTTATCCAGGAACCACGAGGTGCCGCACATCGCGATCCAATTCTGATGTCGGCGTCGATTAAGCATGCGATTCTGGAAGAACTGGATTTGTTGCAGACCCTGGATACAGACACCCTGCTGAAACGTCGTTACGATCGTCTGATGAGCTTTGGACGTTATAACGAAGCCAGTTAAAAAATTAATCTTCCGGTGCGCACGTCTAAACACGCCGGTCTGACTTTGGAGGCATTGCATCAAGCAATGCCTTTTTTGTCTGCGACTAGTACAGTCTGGGTCGCCTACAGCGGCGGTTGTGATTCTCACGTTTTACTTCATGTGTTAACTGAGTTACGGCAATCACAGGCTTTCGAGTTAAAGGCTGTTTATGTCAATCATGGACTCAGCCCCAATGCGCTTGCCTGGGGTGAACATTGCCAGAAAATTTGTACCGAACTTAACGTAGCGCTAGTCACGCTAGACGTCGATGCCAGACCAGAAAATGGTGAAAGCCCAGAAGCCGCCGCCCGCAATGTCCGTTATCAAGCCATCACAGACCTGCTGCAAACAAACGAATATCTTTGTACCGCCCATCATCAAGATGATCAAGCTGAAACACTATTATTACAGTTGCTGCGCGGCGCCGGACCAAAAGGGTTGGCAGGCATGCCGCAGGCATCGGCCTTGGGCAAAGCAACGCAGCTTCGACCCTTGCTGGGTTTCAGCCAGGCCCAGTTAAAGGTCTATGCCGAGCAACATGGCTTGAGCTGGATCGAAGACGAAAGCAACAACGACACAGGCTTTAACCGTAACTACCTGCGCCATGAAATCATGCCGCTGTTGAGACAACGCTGGCCCTCGGCCGATGCCACCATAACTCGTAGTGCCAACAACTGTGCTGAAGCAGCAGCATTGATTGAGGTATTAGCTGAGCAGGACTTTCAGCAGGTAAAGGCTGAAGACTCGGCCGAGTTATTAATTTCAAAGCTGCTTGAGCTTGATAGCGCCCGACTCAAAAATGTACTGCGTTATTGGATTAGACGCGCCGACTTGCCGCTGCCTTCAGACAAAAAACTGCAACACATCATCTTAGACGTAATGCACGCGGCAGAAGATAAAATGCCATTAGTGCATTGGCCGGGTGCTGAAGTGCGTCGTTTTAACGGCAAGCTATATGTGATGAAGCCGTTGCCAGAGTTTGATAGTTCGCAAGTGATTCCCTGGCATGATTTGACTCAACCACTGGCTTTGCCGGATGGCAGTTGCTTAAGTTGTGAAGAGACGGAACAAAAGCCAGCGCTTGATCCTGAGGTTTTGGAGTCAGGTTTGGTGAGCATCCGTTTTCGTCAGGGCGGTGAGGTCTGCCAGCCAGTGGGTAGTGAACATCACAAAAGTTTGAAGCACCTTTTTCAGGAATGCCAAATTGTTCCTTGGCAGCGGCCTCGGACGCCACTACTTTATCTAAATAATACTTTGGTTGCCGTTATTGGGGTTTGTTTGAGTAATCAGGTTTCATCGTCGTCGGGAATAGTTGTTATCCAATATTGATAAACAGGGTGGTGTGAGTTTATGTCTGAGTTGAACAAAGTCTTGTCCTAATAATGAAATGGCTTGAGCATCAGCGGATTCGTTATACGCTTAGTCATCATCCCATTCCTCATCAGGCGTGGGAAAGTCTGATGCGCGACGCCCATATCTTCAGTAGTTTGACCTCTGTAGAAAGGGCGCATCTGCGCGAGCTGACCACCTTGTTTCTGCATCGCAAGCGCTTCGATGGCGCTCAGGGTCTGGTGGTATCCACCGAGATGGCACTGGCGGTAGCTGCTCAGGCCTGTCTGCTGATCTTGAAGTTGGGTTTGGACTATTACGACGGCTGGGTAGAGGTTGTTATTTATCCCGGTGCTTTTCAGATATCGCGAGATGATACCGACGCAACTGGGTTGGTCTTACAGCAACAACAGACATTGAGTGGTGAATCCTGGTCACGCGGACCGGTGATTCTGTCCTGGGATGATGTGGCTGCATCACTGGCTGGCTTGCGCCCCGGCCATAATGTGGTGGTGCATGAATTTGCCCATAAGCTGGATATGCTTAATGGTAGTGCCAATGGCATGCCGCCCCTGCATGCCGACATGGTGCGGCAGCAATGGACGGATAGTTTTAGTGATGCATTTGAACACTTGCAACAGCAGTTGGCGCATCATCATTCTGGCATAAACGCTTATGGTGCCACTACACCGGCTGAATTTTTTGCCGTGGTGAGTGAATATTTTTTCACTGATCCGCAGCGGCTGTTTCAGCAAGCCCCTGAGGTCTATGATCAGCTGGTATTGTTCTACCGTCAAAACCCTGCCAAGCGGTTACGTGAGTTTGGTGATAATAATGCCAATCAAAGATAAACACGTCGATAAATTATCACCCTTATCGACTATGCGGCTTCGTCTTCGCTAACCACGCCCCAGCTTGATTCATTTTCACCACCAAAAGCCTCAAGCAAGGCTGGGATAAATAGGGCCAGTTCCATACTCATCAGGGCGAAGTCGGCATCAAAAAGCGTAGCTGCATCATCGCCTTCAACTTCTTGGGCCGCCTCCTGGATGACATCGAGGAAACGCAGTCGTTGTACGGTCAGGTCATCAGCCAGAATGCAGGATAGACGCTCGTTCCATTCCACTGCCAGCTTGGTGACCTGTTTGCCGGCGGTGAGGTGGGACATGACTTCCTCGGCGGCGAGGTCCTGGCGGGTGCAGCGCACTACGCCACCTTCCTGCTTGGGGTCGCGCATTTCACATTGATCTTCGATAACAAAGCCAGTGGCGGCTGTTTGGTTCGTCAACCATTGGGTCAGGGTTTGGGTCGGTGTGTTGTTGACCGACGGCAGAACTGCTGACAGGCCACCCAGACTCTCACGCAACAGGCTGACCAGGTCTTCGGCCTTGCTGGCTGAAGCGGCATCTACTATCAACCAGCCGTCCTTGGGTGCCAGATAGGCAAAGGTGTGGCTGGAGCGGGTAAAGGCCCGTGGCAACAAGTCCAGCAATACTTCATCTTTGATCTGGTCTCGCTCTTTGCGCCGCACGGTGCGGGCCTGTTCTTCCTCGATGGCCGTAACCTTCTCGGTCACGAATTCGCGTACCACGCTGGCTGGCAGCACCTTTTCTTCACGTCGGGCACAGAGCATGATGTAACCGTTGGCTGCGTGAGTCAGCTGTTCGCCATGTTTACCCAAAGGCGGGACCCAGCCATAGCTGAAGGGGGAAATATTGCCACAGGGGTGAAACGCCTTGGTCGCCAGCTGCTCATCTAACTCCTCAGCTGAAAGGGTGAACGGTTTGGTCAGACGATATAGACGTAGATTTTTGAACCACATGGAAGCTGGTGTCCTTGGAGAAAAACTGGGGGTAGGGATTATGAGTTCAACAGAGGCCAACATCAAGTGGCCTTTTCATACAATTATGCCAGGGGATTCAATGGCTCGGTTTTGGTCGAACTGAGAAGTCCACAGTGTCCCGCTGGAAATTAAGGCTGATGGTTTGGGGGCGCCTTTCAGTAGGAATTAATAATATAAATAGGTTAGAGAATAGATGTTATTAAGAATATGTTCTTATCGAGTTAATGTGGCTTGATGAAATCACTCGGATTGATGGTTTTCGGTGACGCTGAATCGGTTATATTTCGCAATGCTTTTGTTCTTGTGAGAGCAAGGTTGTCACACCAACTATTACCGGCAATCATCGCTGTATATTGCCCCACCTCTTGTTGAAAAAATGTTTCCCAGTCGATGTTTGGCAGCATGCTCTCTGCCGCAAACTGGGCGCGATTGATGACAAGGGGATTAGCGATTCTATTGCGTTCACCCCAACCAACAATGTAATCAGCGCATGAGGTTGACTGGCTGTTTTCTGGTTTATCGATAAAGGCAATGTCCATTTCAATGTTGAAATATCGCTTAACTAATATGGCCTGAATCAGATCGGCAAGGTCTTCACGGCGGCTTGAATAGTTGTATAGATGGTTGGCGCCATCGTTGTGGAAGAGTGCGCCAGCGTAATCTGCAGTCATTGAGGTTTGAGTCGGGGTTGCTGTGGCGCCACGATACCTTACCTCGGCCAAGTCTGTTAATTCGGAAGATAGTAGTGGCATGTCGCGATAAAGGATGTTGGAAATCCAGTTTTCTTCAATAGTGTCAATGGCTTCAGCAATGGTTTGTTTTGGATTGAGTGATGGGATTTTATTAACAGGTATGAAGTCATTGGCATGGGCAAGCTCATGAATAACTGTTGAATTCAGTGGGAAAATGATCTCAGTTAGTGTTCGTTCCTTGTCATCATCCAAACTGTAGTAGCGGTAGGCATAGGCGCCATTTATTACATGGCGTGAAAAAAATAATATTGAGAGCTCATCGCCATAGTCACTCCTGAAATCTTCTTTTGGGGTGATGGTTTGTTTCTCTTCATTAGTCAGCCATAAACGTTGTGGGTTTAAATAGATTGCACCTGAATCCATGAGATAAAAAGAAGTCCCAATATCCGCATCAATGACAATCGCAGTAACGGACTTAAAAAGCTGCAGGGCTTCACTGGGCAAATAGGCAAGTGCTTGCATAAAGCGTTCAGCCATCCATAGATGTGACACAACCAAACGGTTTTTAATATCGGCCAGGGTGGCTGTTTCTGTTTCTTGACCAATTATTGGTAATGTATCGAGTCTACAAGAGTCGTTCTTGGAGTTTATGTCGGTACACTCTGCTAATACCGCGGAATAGGGTGAGTTTGACTCATAGGCTGATATGTCAGATAGGTCTGCATCTTCAAGCAGGGAAAAATACTGTGAATTTTGATTATTGCCACCGCAGCTACTGAGACCAAGGCAAACAATTAATAAACCAAACCTAAACTTCATTTGTCTACATCCTGCGTTGTACTGCTATGTTACTCGTTAATATTTTCACATTACAAGTATTGACTGATTAATTGCCTAATCATATTTTGAAGATGCAAAGTTTTTGCTTTGAGGTGGAACTGTCGTTTAATGTTGCTGCTGTTTGGATATTGTTGTCTACATTAGATTAGCTGGATTGCTTGATGGAATACTGTGAACGTTTAGATGTTGGATTTTGGGCTGAGCCGGTTAATGCGCTGAGCAATGCCGCTTTTCTTATCACCGCTCTATTGTTGTTGCGTATTTTACGCTATCGGCAGCAGGGCGATGTGCCATGGGATTTCTATTTATTAATACTGCTGATTGCCGGCGTAGGGCTGGGAAGCTTTCTCTGGCACACCTTTGCCACTCAATGGGCTGAACTAGCCGACAAGCTTCCCATTTTTGCCTTCATGTTAGTGTTCTTTTCGAGTTATATGGCACGTGTTTTACGCTTGTCCTGGCGTTTGATCTTATTTTGGTTGGCCCTGTTTTTGTTATTAAATGTGGCAGTGAAGCTATCGTTACCGGCGGACTTGTTTAACGGCTCGATAATGTATCTGCCCGCATTGCTTGCGTTGTTGATGATGGCTTTTGCCAGTGTTCGACAGCGACTGCATGGTGCGATGATTATGTTTTCTCTGACTGGCTTGTTCTGTGTTGCGGTTACATTCCGTAGCATTGATCAGCTGTTGTGTGATTCGTTTCCGCTGGGTAGCCACTTTATCTGGCATTTGCTTAATGCTGTGATGTTGTATTGGCTGATGCGGACTTTGATTCGTTCTGCACACACCACATAGTCAAGGCTGGCAGGAGCAATGCGGATTCACGCAGGGGATTATTTGAATATTATAAAGAACTAATTCGAATGTGCCGATACTTCTACTGGGTTTGCAGGAGATCGTGTGGATGTGTGCATGCATTTTAGTTGTTGACGATAATCCAGACATTTTAAGGCTGGTGAAAAGTGTCCTAACAGAACAGGGGTATGACGTAATCGCGCTTGAATCTCCGTTGGCGGCACTAGAAGCAGTGAAACAAGGTTTTATTGACCTGGCTATCCTTGATATCGGTATGCCCGAAACGGACGGTTTGACGCTTGGCGCTGAGATCAGAAAGGCAAGTATTCCGTTTATGTTTCTGAGTACTTTTATTGATAGCCAATATGTGGCACGAGCCAAAGGCGCCGGGGCGCTTGAGTTGTTAATCAAACCTATCAGTCAGGAGCAGCTTATTCCCAGTGTTGCTAATGCGCTGGAGCAAACCAGGAGCAGCACAGACAAAAATATCATTGACCTCAGGCTTCAACGCGTTATAAATATTGCCGTCGGATTGAAGGGCAAAGAGAAGGGCCTAACGATAAGGGAGTCATACCAGTTGATTCGTGACGAGGCGCGCGCTTCCGGTCGCAAGATATTCGATGTGGCCGTAGATATTGTTGATGGTCATGATCATGTTGTCAGACTGATGCGTTGCGATCACCCTCTTTTAAAAAAGTAGCCAGAAGTTTCTGACTGCATATTTAAAAATTTCAGGATCATCAAATCCCCAAGCTCTCATGAATGCAGTCAATTCGTTTTCTTCGTCGGTTGCTTTCTTGATACCAACAGATACAACACTGCCTATAACTCCCCTCTAGTCATTATTATTTTATAAAACCAGGCCCGCCTTGCTGTGTGCGAAAGGACGGTGAATCTGTGGCAAAGGGCGTCCAAATTTCCTAGACTATTTATGAGATCTTTAGAGAATCATCACGGCATGGTCATCACGGAAGTGGGGCTTCCATGCACTTGGCCTTGCCGGGTTCGTTGCATGATGGCATCACTGAAATATGAGGCTGATGAACGTTGATCTAGGGAGAGACAACAATGAGGATTGATTTTCACTATTACGGTGCCTATGTCGCGGCACGCTTGGCTGGTTATGACTTCACCGAGGCGCAGACCATTGCCCATGCCTCGCAGTATGTTGATGAATCACATCTGGGCATGTTGAAAGATCCAAAAGGGCAATACTACATCAAGGACTTTGCCCCCGTGCCTACCGTGCAGACCGACTCTGAATACCTGCGTTATAACTCTACCGAGTGGTCGGCTTCCCACCTTTTGCAGACATACCGGGTTCTGATGCCATTCCATTTTCTGCCCGGCAATTATGGCCGTTCGGATGTGCTGACACATACCGGGCCGAAGAGTGATAGTGCCATATTGAGTAAATGGACATTCACCGAGGAATCGGAAAACCACGTTAAGCTGCTCTGCCTGCCCAATAGTCCGTTGGTAAACGAGATGATCAATGACCTGGTCGATCATCATCACAACGATCTTCATTTTATTGGTTTGCGCATCCATGTTCTGGCAGATACCTGGGCGCATATGTATTACGCCGGTATACCCGCGTGGTATCTGAACAATGCCGGGCAGACGGTGAATGAGATCGACAGCGAAGGCAACAAGACGCCAGTTAAGTGGAAGAGGGTGGCCGCTGACGAATTTGTTCAACCCTGAGGAGGCCACGCCAGATGCGCCTTATTATAATTCCTACATGTATCTCGGCCATGGACGCATGGGCCACTTGCCGGACTATCCCTACATCAGTTATGAATACCAGCCGCAATGGAGCCATAAGCCCATCGTTAAGGACAACCGCGTTAGCTTTCTGAAGGCATTTAAACAGCTGGTGATGGCCATGCGCTGTATTCGCAATCAGCAGAGTTTCGATATCGATAGCTATGCCGAGCTGCAGCCCGAGGTGGAAGAGGTAATCAAAACGGTGTTGCAAACTCGAGAGACGGACCAATGTAATACCTGGAAGGCCAACATCGCCAAAATCCACATCGATGGTGTTCCTCTTGAAGTGCCTGAAGAGTACCAGACAGACAAATGGCTGGCGGCATTCAAGCAAGCAGGTAAAACTGGGCCGGATAGTGATTATCACCGCTTTAATCACGCCGCTGTTCAACACTTGAATCTGGTGATGCAACACCTGGAGCGCCATGAGCAGTTCGTCTTGTCGGGTGACAGTGGCAAACATACCCTAACCGTGAACCTGAAGCATGAGAAGACAGGTTACCTCGGAGCCATGACGGAGGACCTGCACGCCTCTGGGTTTACCCAATATTACGCCAAGATGAGCAGCAAGGCGGTTCCCCATAGACTCATCAAAATCGATAGCGGCCCGCTGCGCTCAGGGGCTCTGGTACAAATCCAAACCACCGAAGCCAAGACCGGCGAGTATGCCTATTTGGGCGCATGGCAAACAAAAGCCCTGTACTACTACAAGAAGGACTACGAAGTCGACAAACAGCGCTGGCAGATTGAGAAGGTTGATCCAAGCATGGATGTCATCATCCGCCCAGGGGATCGGGTGCGTATCAAGAATCTTCACTTTGTCGACAAGCCCTACATGGCTCCCTATGGCTATTTGTATTGGTTTAAATGGCGTCATTTTCTGACCACCAAGGGCAAAGCCGAGCAGTGGATTTTGGAATGGAGCGAATAAGCGGCTGGTCAACGCTTGGGCTTGTTACAGAGAGAGGGTGACGGGTAGGCTGCGCTGTGCGCACCTAATTATTAGCCAAAGCCTGTATAGCACTTGCTCAACCGTTTTTTCACAATGCCCTGAATATTAAACACACCAAGCAAGTGCCTTAAGCACAAGATATAATCGTCGCTTTCTCGTTCACATGGCAAGGTAGGCGCGGTGAAACCCATCATATCAATTAAAGACCTTAACAAGACTTACGACTCGGGTTTTGTGGCGCTAAAGAATATCGATCTAGATATAAATCGTGGCGAAATCTTCGCCCTGCTGGGACCCAACGGCGCAGGCAAGACGACACTAATCAGCATCATCTGTGGCATTGTTACTCCGAGTTCGGGGGTGATTACGGTTGATGGCCACGATATCAAAGCAGAGTTTCGTGCAGCGCGATCAAAGATTGGTCTGGTGCCGCAAGAGCTTTCCACCGCAGCCTTTGAGAGTGTCTGGGATACGGTGACTTTTAGTCGTGGTCTGTTTGGCAAACCCTCCGACCCTGCCTTTATCGAAAAGACCCTGCGTGATCTTTCACTATGGGACAAAAAAGATGACAAGATCATGGCGTTGTCAGGCGGCATGAAACGCCGGGTGCTGATCGCCAAGGCGATGTGTCATGAACCACAGATCCTGTTTCTCGATGAACCTACTGCCGGTGTTGATGTAGAACTGCGGCGCGACATGTGGCAGATGGTGCGAAGACTGAGTGAAAGCGGCGTCACCATTATTCTCACCACCCACTATATTGAAGAGGCCGAAGAGATGGCCGACCGCATCGGTGTAATCAGCAAGGGTGAGATCATCATGGTTGAAGAGAAAACAATCCTGATGAACAAGCTTGGCAAAAAGCAGCTAACACTCACCTTGCAGAACCCACTAAGCAGTCTGCCTGAAGAATTGTTTGAGGGCTTGGCTGAACAGGCTTTAGCACTGTCTGATGATGGTGACGTACTTATTTATAGTTATGATACCCAGCAAGAACAGAGCGGCATTCCCGAGCTGTTACGCAAGTTGGACAAATGCGGCATCGACATCAAAGACCTTCACACCAGTCAAAGCTCGCTGGAAGATATCTTCGTTAGTTTGGTGGGAGAAAAACAATGAATTTTTACGCAATCCGCGCCATCTATATTTTCGAAATGGCCCGCACCTGGCGTACCTTGATGGAGAGCATCGCCGCACCGATACTGTCAACATCACTCTATTTTGTGGTGTTCGGCGCAGCCATTGGTTCACGCATGGGTGAAATAGATGGCATTAGCTATGGTGCCTTTATTATCCCCGGGCTGGTCATGCTGTCACTGTTGGGTATGAGCATCTCCAATGCTTCATTTGGCATCTACTTCCCCAAGTTCTCAGGCACCATTTATGAAGTGCTTTCGGCGCCTGTCTCAGCTACCGAAATCGTTATCGGCTATGTTGGCGCGGCGGCATCCAAGTCGTTCATACTCGGCCTGCTGATTCTGGCCACCGCACGACTGTTTGTCGATTATGAAATCGCACATCCCGTCTGGATGCTTGGTTTTTTGATACTCACTTGCATCACATTCAGCCTGCTTGGATTCATCATCGGTCTTTGGGCCGACGACTTTCAAAAACTGCAGATCATCCCCTTAATGGTGATCACACCGTTGACCTTTCTGGGGGGCGCCTTTTATTCCATCGATATGCTGCCCGAACCCTGGCAAACCATCACTCTGTTTAACCCGGTGGTCTACCTCATCAGTGGTTTTCGCTGGAGTTTTTATGGGGTTGCCGATGTCAACGTTGCAGTCAGTATCGGCATGATAATTGTTTTCATGTTGCTCTGCCTTGGGGTGATCAGCTGGATATTCAAAACCGGCCACCGGCTTAAGGCTTGAGAGGTTTTCAATAAATTGAGAGCAAGCAAATGAATAGCAGTCATATCGACCTGGATAAGATGCGCCAGCTGCTGCTAAAGCAACGTCAAGACATTCTTGAAATAGAGGCTGTGCATGACGAGTCAAATCAGGTTGTAGAACTGGACCAGTCAAAGATGGGGCGTCTATCTCGTATGGATGCCTTGCAAGGTCAGGCCATGGCACAAGAGACAAAACGTCGTGATGAGCTGGAGTTAAAACGTATCACCGCTGCCTTGCAACGCATTGACGCAGGGGACTATGGATATTGCCAGCAGTGTGATGAGCTGATTTCTCTAAAACGTTTATTAATCGAAGCGACCGCGACCTTGTGCATTAACTGTGCTAATCAAGCAGAATAACAATAATGCATCGTTGCGTGCTATTGATGGGGTAGGGCAATTTCAATCGCAACATCTAAATTGTTTGAACTGCCCCCAGCCCACTCACCAGGCCTTTAACCACTCACCAGGCCTTTAACCACTCACTGCCCTTATTGTAATCAACAGCTGAACATAACCATCCTTGCTCACCTCACTCATCAGCTGAATCGAGTTCAGGGCCTGCCACTCGGCCTCAGTGATATTGAGCGCCGCAACCAGCTGCTTGTCGTTGGCAAGTTCGCGTAGCCCCATTGGCATATCATTGTCGTTGGCTAACGGCGTGCTGCGGGTGGTTTTGTAGCTGCCCCTTTCTTCCTGGATGTCTTCACCAATCAGATGCGAGACAGTGACACCAAGCGCTCTGGCGATCTCCTGCAGGTGCTCCATCGAAACACCCTTGCCACCACTTTCCAGGCGCGAGATATGGCCTTGATCCATCTTGGTGAGGCTGGCCAGTTCGCGTTGGGTCAGCTGACTTGCCTTGCGGGCCTTTTTTAATCGTTCAGGAAAAATATCCATGGAATCTTATCTCAAATCTTCACATTGATACGATTATGACTCACAGCCATATTTCTGTCTTGATATATGTTGAATAGACATTATAATATGTCTGTAAGACATTTTGCGCCGAAATGCGAGAGGGGGAGGAGGGATGCAGTTAATCGACAACGGCACAGCAGATTATCTGATGAACATAAAAGACGGTGGGGTGAAAACGCACCCCATTAGCATTGCCACAACAACCAGGAAGCAGTGAAATGAGCGAACGACTTTATGCCCTTGTTAAACAGATTTTAGATGATGATGTTCAAAACCTGGTCAGCGGACTTCCGTCTGACGAGCGCTGTTTCGTTGCTTTATCCGCCAACCGTTACGACCTGTTGCCAGGCTTTTATCGTGACCCCATCAAGGCCTGGCATCGCCTGGATAAACAGCAACAAGTTGGTGTCTGTGTCTGGCGTGGTTGGCCGCGAGATTTTGTAGAGGTCAGTGCAAACCTTACATGAATGTTTATAAAAGGATGAGCCCCTTAGGCTGAGCAGATACAACCGGCCCAACTGTTTGCGCTACAGAGCCTGTATGGCCAGCTTGCCGATAAAAGGCAAACCTATTGTTAAACGTGGATTGATGAGATAATCCTGCTCCAACTCATTTCCACATATTGATCATGCGCCTGGATAAATTTGTCAGCCAAAGCCTCGGCATATCACGCAAACAGACCAAACAACTGCTGCGCCAAAAGGTCATTGCAGTTGATGGTGTCATCGTCTCAGCCGCAGATCTTCACATCGAGACCGAGGCCAAGGTCACCTGTGAGGGCCGCGTGTTGCAAATCCCCGGGCCGCTCTACTTTATGCTGAATAAGCCTGAAGGTTATATCTGCGCCACCCAAGATAGTCGCCACCCCACGGTGCTGGATCTTATAGACGAACCGCGCGCCCACACCCTGCACCCCGTTGGTCGCCTTGATATTGATACCACCGGTTTGGTGCTGTTAACCGATGACGGTCAGTGGAGTCATGGAATTACATCGCCCAAACGCCAAAAAATAAAACGCTATCTCGTCGATTTAGCTGAGCCATTGGCCGATGGTGTCGAGCAACAATTCGAGACAGGCATTATGCTCGACGGTGAAAAAAAACCAACCCTGCCCGCGCAACTCAAACGCATTAGCCCCACCGAGGTTGAGCTGTCTATTCAGGAGGGGCGCTATCATCAGGTTAAACGCATGTTTGCAGCCCTAGGCAATGCCGTCACCTCGTTGCATCGCCAAGCCATTGGCCCTGTCAGCCTTGATGATGACTTGCCCATAGGTGCTTACCGTCCTTTAAACGAAGCAGAGATAGAGTCTTTACGATGAGCCAGGATAACGCCCTAAACCTGTTATTGGACATGCTGGGCAGTGAGCACGAGCCCTGCCTATGGATTGCCGACGAGCACGTTACCAGCATTCAACACATCCCTGTTAACCCAGCGGTTGAAGTAATCAGCAATCGATTTGATGTTGCTGATGCATTATCAAGCCAGGGCTGGAACTGCCATTTTTCTGATCTTGATTTCAGCCACCTGGACGACCAAAGTTTCACCACAGTCTACTTTCGCCTGGCCAAAGAAAAGCCCCTGGTCAACCATGTCATCAATCAGGCCGCAAGACTGTTAAAACCAGGCGGACGATTAATCATCAGCGGCGAAAAACAGCAGGGCATTAAGACGTATGCCAAGAAAGCAGGCCAATGTTTAGCTGGTAAGGCCGAGATAAAAAAACATGGCAAGCATTACCTTGCCACCATTAGCCGCGGCCAACAAACAAGCGAATTGCTTGATGATAAAGACTACTCGCGTTTACGCAGCACGCTGCAATACCAGGGCATGGATATCACCAGCAAACCGGGACAGTTTGGCTGGGATAAACTGGATAAAGGCAGTGTGTTGCTGGCACAACAGTTTGGCGAAATCCAGATTAATGCGCCCAGTACCATTCTAGACCTGGGTTGTGGTTATGGTTTTTTATCCCTTGCCGCCCACCAACAATGGCCCGATGCACAAATCACCGCCACAGATAACAATGCCGCCGGACTGATCAGCTGCCAGCAAAACTTCAGCCAACAGGCAATAACAGGTGAAGTTATCGCCGCCAACTGTGCCGCCTGTGTGACTAAAAAACACGACCTTATCCTCTGCAACCCACCTTTTCATCAAGGCTTTTCTGTCGAAAGCGACCTCACCGAGCATTTCATCTCTACCGCCAAGCGTCTCTGCCAGCCAGGTGGTTGTGCGCTATTTGTTGTTAACTGCTTTATTCCACTGGAACGTCTTGCCAAAAAACATTTCGAGCAGCAGCAACTACTGGTCAATGATGGCCATTTCAAGATCTTCAAGTTGTACAACTGAAGCTCAAACAGCTGGAAAAAAGCAACGTCGCCAGCGTCAGAAAACCTTTGATGTTGAGGATCAGACTGAAGACCGGCGTGATTCATTAATCCAAGCATTAGAGATGAAAATTCATCATTGCAGTAGCACTCATCATTTAAGCGAATGGGCGTGATGGCAGCGGGTATTAAGGTTGATATTCCCGTTCGGGTAAATTTTGATTGAAAACAGGGATAAAACAACCTATATTACCCGTACGGGAATATCTAGTGTGTACCATGAAGAATAGCGATAATAATTTACCGAGCGGGAATATTGTCTCAGCCGAAGACATCGGCAAGCTAGTCCGCGCCCACCGAAAAGCACAGTCGGCAACCCAGGCCGAGTTCGCCTCCCTGTGCGGGGTAGGGGTGCGTTTTATTTCCGATCTGGAAAACGGCAAGCCCACCATGGAGCTAGGCAAGGTGCTGCATGTGTTGCGCTGCCTGGGATTGGAACTCACCATCCATCCTCGGGGCTGGCAAAGAAACAAGCAGATGGCACCCAACCAGGCGAAGACTAAATGAATCACGCCCTAACGGTTTATTTGCGCGACCAACAGGTGGGGAAACTCTGGCTGGGTGAGCAACGCCGTTTTGTATTTCAGTACGATGAGGCCTGGCTTAAAAACGAGCACGCCGTGCCACTTTCCATTGCCCTGCCGCTTCAGGCTGAAGCCTTTGACAACGACAGCGCACGGCCCTTCTTCGCCAACCTGCTGCCAGAGTCGGAACTGCGCAAGATCATTGCGCGCAAGCTAGGGCTATCTGAAGGCAACGATTTCGCCCTGCTAGAAGCCCTGGGTGGCGAGTGTGCCGGTGCTGTCAGTCTGATACCCGAAGGGGATGAGCCAGGAAAGACAGGGGAATATCGGCCCCTCAATGATGATGAACTCAATGACCTGATTAGCGAACTGCCCAGACGACCCCTGCTGGCCGGCGAGAAGGGCATTCGTCTTTCTCTGGCCGGGGTACAGAACAAGCTGCCCGTCTTTTATAAAGAGGATGAGGGGCGGGTATACCTGCCCACAGGCAATGCCGCCAGTTTTCATATTTTAAAACCGCCCATCCAACACCTTGACGACACGGTTGCAAACGAAACCTTCAGCATGCAGTTGGCGGCGCGAATGGGCTTGCCCGTGCCCAGGGTCACGCTGCTCAACAAGGCGCAGCCGCTTTATCTGGTGAACCGCTATGATCGAGAAATGACAGCAGAGGGCAAGATTATCCGCCAGCATCAGGAAGACTTCTGCCAGGCCATGGCGATAACGCCAGACATGAAGTACGAAAAAGAGGGCGGCCCCACACTCCAGGGTTGTTTCGAGTTGCTGCGGCACCATAGCCTTACCCCCATCCTCGATATCAAGGCCCTGCTAAATTGGGTCATCTTCAATTACCTGATCGGCAACGCCGATGCCCACGGCAAAAATATATCGCTGCTGCACACAGACCATGGCCCAGTGCTGGCGCCTTTTTATGACCTAATGAGCACAACTGTTTATCCAGATCTGACGGACAAACTGGCTATGAAAATAGGCGGGGATGACCGGCCGGATTGGATCATCGCTCGCCGATGGCAGCAATTCGCTGAAGACATCGGCGTCAGTTTTAAAATTGTTCACCAGACCCTGGCGGGCATGAGCAAAAAGATTATTCAACAGTCCCAGGCATTGAAACAAGAATTCACCCAGCAGCACGGCGCCTGCAAAGTGATTGACGATATCATCGCCATCATTGGGCAACGTGCGCACAAGATTAGCAGCTGTCTTGAAGCCGTAAACAAATAAACGAACCCGTAGCGCAGGCAATATTAGGTTGAGCATTCAGGTTGAAATAATATCCCCAACACCCTGTTATTTATCTGATTTTTGTGGCACTTTGGCCGACAGAAGTGATTTCCATGGTTCTAATGGCGTTGGTGAAAAACCAACCGCAAACTGGCTCCGGGGGGAGTTTGTAATGAGATACTATGCCACCAGCAAATAACAACAAAAATATCTTGAACATCTGCCCCACATGCCGGACATGTTCCGGCATCCAGTAGGGTGCGCCACGCGCACCAAGACATAGCCAAAATACCCATCAAAGGGCAACAAGAACAACTAGGTACAAATGTATGACCTCAAACGAAGAACAACAATTTTTAAACAGCCTGGAGAAAAAGCTCTGGACCAGTGCCAACAAGCTGCTGCCATCCTTAGATGCCTCTCAATACAAACATGTCGTGCTCGGTTTGGTGTTTTTAAAATACGTTTCCGACTCGTTTGATATCCGCAGCAAGCAGCTTACCGAACAATTCAAAACCCCAGAACACGAATATTTTCTTGATCCAGACGATTTTGGCGGCGCAGACAACAGCGACGAATATCAGGCAGAAATCAACAACGAACTGGAACAGCGCGACTACTACACCGAGGCCAATGTCTTCTGGGTGCCACAACAAGCCCGTTGGCAGTTCCTGCAAAACCAGAACAAAGTCGTCATCACCGGTGAAATTGAAATAGGCGAAGGCCTCGATGGAAAAGGGGCAAAAAAGAAAATTCGCTCCGTCGGCCAGCTCATCGACAACGCCCTGGAAGCCATCGAAGTTGATAACCCCAAACTCAAAGGCGTGCTCAACAAACGCTACACCCAACTGCAAATCGACCAGGCCAAACTCGGCGAACTGATCGATCTGGTGGCCACCATCCCTTTTGCTCACGCCAGCCTCAGCAGCAAAGACATTCTCGGCCACGTCTACGAATACTTTCTCGGTCAATTTGCCCTGGCCGAAGGCAAAAAGGGCGGCCAGTTCTACACGCCCAAATCCATCGTCAGCCTCATCGTGCAAATGCTCGAACCCTTTAAAGGCCGCGTCTATGACCCCGCCATGGGCTCTGGTGGTTTTTTTGTCCAGTCAGAAAACTTTATCACCGCCCACGAAGGAAAAATTGGTGATGTCTCCATCTACGGCCAAGAGGCCAACCACACCACCTGGCAACTGGCCGCCATGAACATGGTCATCCGTGGCATCGACTTTAACTTTGGCAAAGAACCCGCCAACACCTACACCAACGACCAACACCCAGACCTGAGAGCTGATTATGTGATGGCCAACCCACCGTTTAACATGAAAGAGTGGGACACCGGCGTAGATGACAACGACCCACGTTGGGTATATGGCAAACCCCCCAGCGGCAATGCCAACTTCGCCTGGTTGCAACACATGCTCTATCACCTGGCACCCAATGGCAGCATGGGCCTGTTGCTGGCCAATGGCTCCATGAGTTCCAACACCAGCGGTGAAGGTGCGATTCGCAAAGCGCTGATAGAAAATGATCTGGTCGAATGTATGCTCGCCTTACCCGGCCAACTCTTTGCCAACACCCAAATCCCCGCCTGCATCTGGTTTCTCACCAAAAACAAAAAACAACGCACCTCAGGCAGCGGCAAACAACTGCGTGATCGCAGCGGCGAAATCTTATTTATCGACGCCCGCAACCTCGGTTACATGAAAGACCGCGTGCTGCGTGACTTCACCCAGGATGACTTAAATAAAGTCACCGAGACCTACCATGCCTGGCAGACAAATCCCCCTCAATCCCCCTTTGCCAAAGGGGGAAGTGAAACTGCCGTAGCGGAAAAAGACGACTTAGTCCCCCCCTTTGAAAAAGGCGCGAGTAAAACTACAGCCACAGAAAAAGACGACTTAGTTCCCCCCTTTGAAAAAGGGGGGCTAGGGGGGATTTACTATCAGAATATCCCAGGCTTCTGCGCCAGCGTAAACCTGGAAGGCATCAAAAAACACGACTACGTCCTCACCCCCGGTCGTTACGTCGGCGCAGCCGATGAGATTGACGATGGTGAACCCTTTGCCGAAAAAATGGCCCGCCTCACCGCACAACTAAAAACACAGTTTGAAGAAAGCGACAAATTAGAAGGGGAGATTAAAAAGAATTTGGCGGGGTTGGGTTATGAGTGTTAGCACGAACTCATTAGAGTCGTTATGTGAACTTATTGTTGACTGTCCGCACTCGACTCCAACGTGGACTGATGAGGGAATTGTTGTCCTCAGAAATCAGAACATTAAAAGTGGTGTTCTTGATTTAAGTTCACCAAGTTTTACAAACGAAGAAGATTATCAGAAACGCATAAAGAGGGCGGATCCTCAAGCTGGCGATATTGTGTTTACTCGGGAAGCCCCTATGGGGGAAGTATGTATGATTCCAGAGGGTTTGAAGTGTTGTTTAGGGCAACGCCAAGTTCTATTGCGCCCTAAAAAGTCGATTAACGGGAAATATCTATTTTGGGCACTTCAATCTCCATTTGTTCAGCATCAAATATCATGGAATGAAGGAACTGGTTCTACAGTTAGTAATGTTCGAATACCTGTTTTAAAAGCGTTAAATATTCCTCGTCACCCTAGACAAGAGGATCAAATCGCAGAAGTGTTATCCAATGTTGCGGACAAAATCCAACTCAACCGCCAAACAAACCAAACCCTCGAACAAATCGCCCAGGCCATCTTTAAAAGCTGGTTTGTCGATTTCGAACCCGTCAAAGCCAAGGCCATCGTCAAACAAAAGGGCGGTAACGAACTGGCCCAGTCACTCGCCGCCCAGGCCTGTATTTGTGGTGCGATATCACTGGAGCAACTACAAGACCTTGAAAATGATTTTCTTGGATTAGAGGAGCAGCTTCATCCGCTGATTACAGAGCGTTTTCCCGATGAATTCGGGTTGGATTACTGGTCACCTGAAACATTACATGCGATAGCAGATTTATTTCCTAATACCTTGGTTGAATCTGAGTTGGGGGAAGTGCCGGAGGGTTGGGTGCATGGAACGTTAAGTGATATAGCTTGTTATTCATCCGATCGTATTGATGTTGCAGAGCTTACGCATCAAAACTATGTTTCGACTGAGAATATGCTCGAATCAAAAAATGGAATAACGGATGCGACAGCGCTGCCTAATGTGAAGACTGTACCCAGTTATCAAAAGGGACAGGTTCTGGTTTCAAATATTCGTCCATATTTTAAAAAAATTTGGTTTGCCAGGCGAGACGGTGGGCGTTCCGCAGATGTATTGGGTTTTGATAGTTTGGAGGAAGGATGCGAGGAATTTTTGTACAACGTTTTATATCAAGACAGGTTTTTCGATTACATGATGCAGGGCTCTAAAGGGGCTAAAATGCCTAGAGGGGATAAAGTTGCGATTATGAACTACGTAGTGCCGCTATCCCCGGTTCAGGTTAGGGTTGCATTTTCAAGATTGGTTGCTCAGTTTTATGAGCATATCGAAAGTCAATTAAGCCAGAATCTAACTTTGTGCCAACTCCGCGACACCCTCCTACCCAAACTCCTCTCCGGTGAGCTCAGCCTCGATCAGGCCCGCGCCAAAAAGGAGGCGGTGGCGTGACGGCCGAGTTCAGCGATTATTTAGTATTTGTCGATGAGAGCGGGGATCATGGGCTGGAGACTATTGATCCCGGTTATCCAATGTTTGTGTTGGCATTTTGTGTCGTAAAAAAGAGTGACTACATCAGCCAATTGGTTCCTGCGATTCAGAATTTCAAATTTAATCATTTTGGCCATGACCAAGTGATTCTGCATGAGGTGGATATTCGCCGTGACCGGGGTGATTTTTTCTTTTTAAAGACCCGCGAACTGAAAGCTGGATTTATGGGTGAGCTGTCGCAGATCGTTGAGGCAACCCCGTTTACGCTGGTTGCCACCGCGATTAATAAAGAGCCCTATAAGCGGCGCTATCATGAACCGGCCAATCCGTATCATGTGGCCTTGGGGTATGGCTTAGAGCGGGTGTTCTATTTTTTGCGTTCTAATGGCGCCCATCTTGGAAAAACTCATGTGGTCGTGGAAAAGCGCGGGGCCAAGGAAGATGCGGAGCTGGAATTGGAGTTCCGCCGGGTGTGTGCTGGTGCTAATTATGAAGGCACAGAATTGCCGTTTGAGGTGGTGTTTGCGGATAAAAAGAGTAATTCTTCAGGCTTACAGCTGGCTGACCTGATTGCCAGACCGGTGGGGATTAAAATGTTGCGGCCGGAACAGGCCAATCGGGCGTATGAGATAATTGAGACCAAGTTTTACCGAAATGGTGATGGGTGGTTTCATGGCTGGGGTTTAAAGTGCTTTCCCTGATCAATAGCCGGAAAAACAAAAGGCCCCGGCGATTCCGCCGAGACCCTTTGTCGACCGAGAATCCCCAGTCCTTTCAAGTATTATCGGTTACCGGTAACGGTTACTCAAGCGGAAATTTGATGTCAATCAAGCGAGAATGGCCCAGAGGTTGTAGCTTGTTGATTTTATGAGGTGTTTTTGAACTACTAAGAAAAGCTTATAAGTTCAGTAACCGGGTAAGTGTGTTTGAGAGCCGACACGTACACCAAGGGTGCAGAGGTGCCGGGCATATCGTCGCTGATTTGCCCGGCGGGCTCAGCGATCAGGCCTTTATAGGTTAGCCACCACAGGTAGCGAACTGTCGCCAAGTATAGCAAAAGCGTTTTTAAATGGGATTGGGGAGTAAAGGGTGTTGCTAGGTATTACCGACGACCAACTAGAAAAACTCTGCCGGGACTGGTTTAAGTCCATAGGCTATGACTATGTCCGTGGTTATGGCGTCGCCCCTGACAAGGTGAATGGCGAAGCCAGAGAGGGTGCCCTGGGGTATGGCGATAGCCCAGAACGCAGCGATTACCTATGTGAAGCTCTGGGGGTTAGCTCTGGGGGTTTGGTGGATTTAGGGGGGATTGCTGCGGCGGTCGCCAGCAAGAAAAAAGTGCCAAAGGTGGTGGTTGAGTCGACGATATTGTCGCTTTGTCGCCGCCAGCCGCTGTCGCTTGAGGAGTTGGCGGGCCTGCTAAACCGGTCGATTGATGGTGTTCGTAAAGACTATTTGCAGCCGATGATCAAAGATAAGCGTTTGCGCTATCGATACCCGACGAGCCCACACCATCCCGAACAAGCCTATATCACCAGTGATGAAAAGGTGGCGGAATGATAACCGAAGATCAATTGGAGCAGCTATGTCTTGATTGGTTTAAGACCATCGGTTATGACTACGTTTGTGATTTTGAATTATCGTTTGTGATGGGAATAGTGTTAAGAGACACTCTCCTAAAAAAACTCCTCTCCGGAGAACTCACCCTCGATAATTCTAAAACCACCACGGAGGCCGTGGCATGAGCGGTGATATTCAAATATTCCAATCCGCCGATGGCCAGGTGCGGCTTGATGTTTCGCTGGAGCAGGATACGGTGTGGCTGACTCAGGCGCAGATGACGGAGCTGTTTGGTCGTGAACGTTCGGTTATCACCAAGCACATTAATAACATCTTCAAGGAGGGGGAACTGGTGCGTGATTCAGTATGTGCAAAATTTGCACATACTGCCGAAGATGGAAAAATCTACCAAGTTCTAACGTTTAATCTTGATGTGATTATCTCGGTCGGTTATCGGGTAAAGTCTCAGCGTGGTGTGCAGTTTCGCCAGTGGGCTACTGGTGTGTTGAAGCAATATTTGGTCGAGGGCTACAGCCTCAACCAGCGCCGCTTGCAGGAGCGGGGTATTGAGTTTGAACAGGTGGTGAGTCTGTTAAGCCAAACCTTGGCGAATCAGCAGTTGGTGAGCCCGGCGGGTGAGGCGGTGTTATCTGTGATTAGCGATTACGCCCGTAGTTGGTCGTTATTGCAGGGCTATGATGAGCAAAGTTTGGCTGAATTATCTACCAAACAGGGCGATATGCAGGCGTTGAATTTGGAAGATGCGCTGGTGGCGGTTGCTCAGCTTAAACAGACCTTAATCCATAAAGGTGAGGCGACGGCGTTGTTTGGTCAATTGCGGGGGGATGGCCTGGCCTCGGCCATTGCCACTATCGAGCAGGGCTTTGGTGATGAGCTGTTTTATCCCAATGTGGCGAGTCGTGCGGCAAACCTTCTTTACTTCGTGATTAAGAATCACCCGCTGGCAGATGGTAATAAGCGCAGCGGCTCATTTCTGTTTTTGTGGTATTTGCGTATCAATCAACATTTGTTAGCCAAGCCGGTTGAGCATCTGATTAACGACAATACGCTGGTGGCTTTGGCGCTGTTGGTGGCAGAGAGCAAACCGGATCAAAAAGAGTTGATGATTCGGTTGGTGGAGCATTTCATTTTATTAAAGGCGTGAGTATGGGGATTACGGAAGACCAACTAGAACAACTCTGCCTCGATTGGTTTAAGACCATCGGTTATGACTATGTCTGTGGTTACGACATTGCCCCCGATAGTGAAAGCCCAGAACGAACTGATTATCGCCAGATTGTTTTGTTTGATCGGTTATTAACCCAGCTACAAATAATCAACCCGCATATTCCAATTTCTGTTTTAGAAACCGTGGCTCAGAAAATCGCTAAACCTGAAACCCCGATACTCATTAAAAACAATAAGGCCTTTCATCGTTTGTTGTTGGAGGGTGTGAAGGTTGAGTTTAAAGACGAAGGCAAGTCAAAAACTGACTATGTAGCTTTGCTGGATTTTTCTAATGTCTCTAATAATCAGTTTTTGGTGGTGAATCAATACACCATTACCGGCAGTAAAGGTAATCGTCGCCCGGATGTGATTGTCTTCATCAATGGTTTGCCACTGGCGGTAATAGAGCTTAAAAATCCTGCGGATGAGAGCGCCGATATTTGGTCGGCCTATCAGCAGTTGCAAACCTATAAAGGTGAAGTCTCGGATCTATTCACCTTTAACGAAGCCCTGATGGTGAGTGATGGCCTGCATGCCAGGGTGGGTTCGTTGACTGCCAACAAAGAACGTTTTTTGCCCTGGCGCACCATTAGCAATGAAGACGATAAACCGTTGTTTGAATATCAGCTTGAAACCTTGGTGAAAGGCTTTTTTAAACCTGAGCTGTTTTTAGATTACATCCATTACTTTATTTTGTTTGAGCAAGATGGCGATGCACTGATTAAAAAGATTGCCGGTTATCATCAGTTTCATGCCGTGCGTGAGGCGGTGAGGGCAACGGTGATTGCTGCGCAGAAGGATGGTATTGCAGAAAAACGGGCAGGATATGCCGATAAGGTTGAGCCGGGTTCGGGTAAGGCCGGGGTGGTGTGGCATACCCAGGGGTCGGGCAAGTCGATCTCTATGGTCTGTTATGCCGGTAAGTTATTGGCCCAGCCGGAAATGAATAATCCAACCATTGTGGTGGTGACAGACAGAACCGATCTGGACGGACAGTTGTTTAATACCTTTGCCATGGCGGCAGAAACCTTAAAACAAACCCCGGTGCAGGCTGGTGATAGGGATGAGTTGCGCGATATCCTGGCCACGCGTCAATCGGGCGGGATAATTTTTACCACCATACAAAAGTTTGCCTTGTTAGGTGATGAGGCCGCGCACCCGATATTAAGTCAGCGCCATAATATTGTGGTGATTAGTGATGAGGCCCACCGTAGCCATTATGGTGATAAAGCCAAGCTGGTTAAATACAAAGATAAAAACGGTGTAGAAAAAGCCAAATACACCTTTGGCTATTCCAAACATCTGCGCGATGCCTTGCCCAGGGCCTCGTTTATTGGCTTTACCGGCACACCGATAGACATCACCGATAAAGATACCCGTGCCGTGTTTGGTGGTTATGTCTCTATCTATGACATTCAGGATGCCGTGGATGATGGTGCCACCGTGCCGATCTATTACGAATCACGTCTGGCCAAGCTGAATATTAATAAGTCAGAGATGGAAGCCCTGAATGATGATGTGGAAGAGGTGATAGAAGATGATGAAGACTTAGCCTCACGTGAAAGCACCAAATCTAAATGGGCCGCCCTGGAAAAACTGGTGGGCAGCGCAGCGCGCATTCAGCAAGTGGGCGAAGATTTAGTCAGCCATTTTGAAACCCGCATTGCAGCGATGCCCGGCAAAGGCATGATTGTCTGCATGAGTCGTGAAATCTGCGTGGATATGTACAACGCCATCGTCGCTATTAAACCCGAATGGCACGATGCAGACCCTGCCAAAGGCGCGATTAAGATTGTGATGACTGGCTCGGCCGCTGATAAAACCAAGCTGCAACCGCATATCTACAACAAAGAAACCAAAAAGCTGTTTGAAAAACGCTTTAAGGATAACAACGACCCACTGCAATTGGTGATAGTGCGGGATATGTGGCTGACCGGTTTTGATGCCCCCAACTGCCACACCATGTATATCGATAAACCCATGAAAGGCCATAACTTGATGCAGGCCATCGCCAGGGTAAATCGGGTGTTTAAAGACAAACCTGGTGGGTTGGTGGTGGATTACATCGGCATTGCCAGTGAATTAAAAAATGCTTTAAAAACCTATACCGACTCAAAAGGTAAAGGCGCACCCACATTGGATACCCGCGAAGCCTATGCCATCTTGCTAGAAAAGATGGATATAGTGCATGGCATGATGCATGGTTTTGATTACAGCGCCTTTGAAGAAAACGCCTTGCAACTGCTGCCCGGTGCCATGAACCATATACTGGCTTTAGAGGACGGCAAAAAACGCTTTCTCGATGTGATGGCCGCAATCAGCAAGGCCTTTACCTTATCCGGCACACTGGATGAAGCAGATAAGCTCAAAAAAGAGATTGCCTTCCTATCCGCCGTAAAAGCCGCCATCAGCAAATTCACCAGCGTTGATAAGCGCCGCACAGATGAAGACAAAAATAGCGCCTTAAAGCAGATCATCGATAACGCTATTGTTGCTGATGGCATTGCCGATGTGTTCGATATGGTGGGGCTTGATAAACCCAATATTGGCCTGCTTTCTGACGAGTTTCTGGAAGACATAAAAAATCTACCGCAAAAAAATTTGGCCATGGAGCTGTTGGCCAAACTGCTGAGAGACGAAATCAAGGCCCGCATGAAAACTGATGTGGTCTCTGAGATGAAATACTCAGACCGCATCCTTGAAACCCTGCGTAAATACCATAACCGTGCCATCGAAACCGCGCAGGTGATTGAAGAGCTAATCGCGCTAGCCAAGGAAATGGAAGAAGACTTGGCGGAAGCAGAGAAGCTTGGCCTGAACCCCGATGAAATCGCCTTTTATCGCGCCCTGATCCAAAACGAATCTGCCGTACGTGAATTGGGTGATAACAACCTGCGCGAACTGGCTAGATACATCACCGAGCAATTACGCAAAAGCACCACCGTGGATTGGCAAGTGCGTGATAGCGTGCGGGCAAAATTGCGGAACTTGGTTAGAAGGGCGCTTAGACGGTGGAAATATCCACCAGATAAAGCCGATGAGGCGATTGAGCTGTGTATGAGGCAGGCTGAGGCTTTGAGTAATAGTTGGAGTCAGTAATGGTTTGTAGGCGGGATAAGAAACTCTAGGGGTTAAAGTTAATGAGTCGTTATTGTGGTGGAAAAGAAACCGAACAAAAATTTCAAATTTTAGAAAAATGGAAGAACCAGTGTTTATTGGGTGGCGGTTCAATATTTGATCTTGGGTCGGTGTGGAATGCGGAAAATGTCGACTATTTAAAGCAATATTTCGTCGACAACCTTAATTATGGAAGCGGTGACTTTATAAGCAAATTGGAGGGGCAGCTGGCGCCTATTCCTAGCGAAGCCAAACAACTATGTGCAGAAATAATGTGGCTGATGTTGTTTTGCCCCAGCAACATAAAGCCAGCAAGTAAACGTAAAACAATTAATACCATCATGGCCTGGTCTGGTGAAACTATTCCAGAGACATGTCCAGCGCTAGCTGATGAGATTTTTGAAGGCTTTGGTAGTGGTGGCACTGCCTATAACACTTTGCGTTGGATGGAGTTGGTTTATCTCATTCGACTGTTGGAGTCTTTTTATAGGTTATCCGAATCTGAACGTTTTGAGTTGGTACAAGATGCCACTAACTTGTCTACATGGTTAGAAAATATTGAAGATAATGAAAGTCGTCAATTTCGACATATGTTTCTGTTTATGCTATTTCCTGATGAACACGAACGCATATTTGGAAACATAGATCGACGCAAAATAGCGGCAGCCTTTTCAGGGAAGTCGGATAAGGATTTTCTGAAGTTCACGGCAAGACAGTTGGATGACGAGTTGCGCCGCCTTCGCTTGGAGCAGGTTAAAGAGTTTGGTACGGAACAACTTGATTGGTACGTGCCGCCATTAAGGGCATTGTGGCAGAACACATCAAAAAAAGGCACAACAGAAGCAGATGAAATTTACCCCGTTCTGCAGCAGTTTCTGGAACAAGCTAAGACGCCTAATCTCGCGACAAAACAATATCCGGCTACACATCAAGGCCTAACTATGCGTGTGAGCTTTGGTGCTGGCAATCAAGCCCATGTGCCATGGATTGGTTTTCTAACACCAGGCCAGAGCCCTACAAAAGGCATTTACCCTGTTTATTTGTATTACAAGGAAGATAACCTGCTTATCTTGGCAAAAGGGGTCAGTAGTACTAATAAATCTGAGGCGGACTGGGAGGGTGATGAGCTTGTCACTGTTGAAGAATACTTCATCGAAACCTTAGGGAAAAAGCCAATCCGCTATGGCGAGTCGTATATCGTTGCTGACTATGATCTTAATGAAGATCTCGAAGCAGATAAAATTGAGGCAGATCTTGCTGATCTATTAGCGGAGTACAAAGAGCAGCTCGGTGACATGGGGGTGAAGGAGCCTGAGGCGACGTATTCACAAAGTGTGGATGAATCTCTTGATATTGATACTGGTGTATCTCAAATAATGAGTTTTGATGAAGCAATTAAGGGATTGTTTCTGCCTAGGAGTAAAATCGAGAATATCCTTGATCTGCTTCAAGAAAAGAAAAACATTGTTTTGCAGGGGCCACCAGGGGTAGGTAAAACTTATATTTCAAAACGTTTAGCCTATGCTTTATTGGGCGAAAACGACAAAAATCGTGTTGAGTTAGTACAGTTTCATCAAAGTTATTCCTACGAAGATTTTATTCAGGGTTATCGCCCCGGTGATTCTGGCTTTGACTTGAAAAATGGTGTCTTTCACCAATTTTGTAGCAAAGCACAAAGCCAGCCAGATAAACCCTATGTGTTTATTATTGATGAAATCAATCGCGGTAATCTCAGTAAGATCTTTGGTGAGCTAATGATGCTTATTGAGTCAGATAAGCGTGGCCCAGAGTGGGCATTGCCCCTGACCTATTGTCGCGATATTAGTGAAAAGTTCTACGTTCCTGAGAATGTTCACATCATTGGCTTAATGAATACGGCTGATCGTTCTTTGTCGTTAGTTGATTATGCCTTGCGTCGTCGTTTTGCCTTTATTGATCTTCAGCCTGAGTTTAAATCGGAGTCTTTTACACGCTATTTAGCTGATGGTGGTGCAAGTGAGGGTATGATTAGTACGGTGATTAGCAAGCTAGGATCGCTCAATGAGCAGATTGCCAGCGATACTGCGAATCTAGGGCCAGGGTTTATGGTGGGGCATAGTTTTTTTTGTACACCACCTAATAACGGTCTTTATGATGGTCAATGGTTTGAGAAGGTGGTCCGTTACGAGATTGCCCCACTGTTGAGTGAATATTGGTTTGATGATCCTGGCATGGTTGAGAATCTGGTAAGCGAGCTGCTGGCCTAGTCAATGAAGGCCGCGATTCCTATCAATAATTTATATCATATGCTCTGTTATGCCTGGGATGTGTTGCCTCAGTCAAACTTGGTGAATGTTAATTTGACCGGTAAAGAGCAACCCATAGAGCTATTGGCTCATATTATTAATACGGGAACCCAGCACCTGCTTAGGCGCGGCATTGATAAGGGCTATGTCAATGTAGAGGAGGTTGTTACGACGCTGCGCGGGCGGGTTGATTTTGCTTATTCAGGCCGTCGTACTCTTTTACATCAAGGCCGTGCGCTTTGTTCATTTGATGAGCTGACGGCTGACATACTGCCAAACCAAATATTAAAGGCGACACTTTTCCGTCTATCTAGGCTTAGAGGGCTGAATAAGTCATTACAAAAAGAAAGTGGGGGATTGCTAAAAAAATTCGACGAGGTCACGCAAATCCCGTTGGGTAGTAGTCTCTTCAAACGAGTGAATTTTCACAGTAATAACCGCTTTTATCGTTTTATTATCAATGTTTGTGAGTTGGTGTATTACGAGTCATTGCTAGATGAGAGACACGGGGATTTTACATTTCGTGATTTCTATCGTGATGAGGGCCAGATGCCAAAGCTCTATGAAAAGTTTATTTATCACTTTTATCGAAAGAAACAAAATGAATATCGAGTCAGTAGTGAGCGAATTCGCTGGGATGCAACCAGTGACGATGATCCTGGACTGTCCTTTTTGCCTAGTATGTTGACGGATATCACCTTACGCAGCAAACAACGATCACTGATCATTGATGCAAAATACTATCGCAAGACGCTGAGTTCTTTTTATGGCGCTAAGCGTATCCACTCTAATAATCTGTATCAAATAAATGCTTATCTTCAGAATGTCAAAAGGAACGGCGGTAATGACTCAGAGGCTACCGGCATGCTGTTATATCCTGTTGTGAGTGAACATGTAGCAAAAACATACACTATAAGCGGGAAGCGTATTCGAATCGAGACTGTTGATTTGGCGGAAGATTGGCGGATTATTGAGGCTAGGTTGTTACTGCTGTTGCATTAAAATATAAAAGGCGACAGCTCTATTTTCCAGCATGTTCCTCCAGCCAGAGTCGCATCGCCTCCAGCTCACCCTTGAACAGTGCCCGCCCCTGGGTCTCGACCTGAGACTGATAAGCGCCAAGCGTCGCATGCGTCTGGCATGCATCGGCTAGTTCTTCGATCTCTTCTTGTGAGACCTCTTCTAGTGATGCCTCAGCGATTCTGAGGGCCTTTTGCGGTACATCAACCTTATTATGGTGCATGGTATTGCCCACCACGAAAATAGTAAAGAAGAAATAGGGCAGTGTGTAGGCCGCAAGAAAGACGAGGGTTCCCTCGATATTCGGCTGGCTCACTGCGGGTACTACCACAATTAACATGAAGCTTAATAAGGACAGAACGAGGGGAATAATCACCATCAGGAAGCGCTTGTTTATTTCGCGCAGGCGTTGGCGTTCTGCCTCCAGCTCGGCGCGCACCGCTGCAATACTCGCTGTATCGGGCGGTGTGGATGTTATGTCGAAATCAAGTCCCATACTTTCTACGCTTTAAATTGATGTGTTGATTTGTTTTCTGCCATAAGCTGAGTTCTGCTTATTTTCTTTTCTATCCTATAATGGCAATGATTTTACGCTGACCCCATTTGTTATTTCAATTCATATTTTGGCGGAGCAATTGTTAACGACATGAGCATGAATAGCAATCAACTGATTCCCTGTTACGTTAGCGGCAAAGGCATGCATGCCACTGATGCAACCTGGCGTTTTAAGACGGCAGTGATGGCGGTGTTGCAGTCGAGTGGTTTGGGTTTTGATACCCGCTATCAGTATTATCGAAAACAGTTTCCGGATATGCCTGTTGAGGCGTTTGCGCGCATGGTCTGTGACCCGATTGAATATTATGACCAGGATTGGCCAGCTTGGCAGCTTGAAAATAGAAACAGGTTTGAAAATGAGGATGAGTTAGTCACCGCGTTTTTTCTTGAACGAGATCTTGGTTTTCAGGCTGAGGCTGAGGTTGCCATTTTCGGCTTTGATGAGGCTGGCTTTGGCTCTGGTGTGAATGTGATGCGCTTTATTTTTTCGGCTAAGCCGGTGCTTGGTTTTTATAATCCAGATTATTCCCGCCAGGGGCATAACATCCATAATGTTTTGCAGTTGGCGATGAATTATCCCGATTTGGTCACCTTACACCGCTATCATGATGTTGACGAGGTTACTGCGCAGGTGGTGGCATGGCTTGGCGATAAATGATAGTTGGGGTTTATCGTTGCCACGGTTCCCGTGGGAACCAGTGCAACTATTAGTTAAACTAGCCCTTTAAACCCAATAAGGATTTCTGCTTGAGGTTGCTGAAGCAGCGGCTTAAAAGGGAAGGGATATGACAGAAAATAGCCAGATAGAGATTTACCAAACTGCAGACGGCCAGACTGAGATTGCGGTTCAGTTTGAGGCAGATACAGCCTGGCTTAGTCAGGCACAGATGGTTGAGTTGTTTGGGCGAAATGTATCAGTGATATCCTGTCATATTCGCAATGCCCTGAATGAGGGTGAGATTAGTGAAAATAGCAATTTGCAAAAAATGCAAATTGCTAATTCAGACCGGCCAGTGGTTTTTTATGACCTGGATGTGGTGATCTCAGTGGGGTATCGGGTTAAGTCTCCGCAAGGTGTGCAATTCAGGCGCTGGGCTGCCCAGCGCTTGAAAGAGTATCTGCTTAAAGGCTATACCCTCAATCAGCAGCGCTTCGAACAAAACGCCGCAGAGCTAGAGCAAGCCCTGGCGCTGATCAAAAAGGCGGCTCAATCGCCTGAGCTGGGTACGGTATCGGGCCGGGGACTGGTGGAGATTGTCAGTCGGTATAACCAGACTTTTCTTTGGCTGCAACGTTATGATGAGGGCTTATTGGACGAGCCTGCCGGTCAGGTGGGCGGCAGCTTACCCAGCGCTGATGTGGCGATGCGGTGATTAACGACACGGGGCTGGCAGCATTGACACTGTTGGTAGCTGAGTCTGACCCTAAGCAGAAAGAGACCATAATACGGCTCATTATGAATATGCTTAGCCGTACTGAAAAATGATAGTTTTTCTCGTTCCCACGGTTCCCCATGGGAATGCCTACGTTAGTTAGGAAATGAGGTGAGGTATGGATTCCTACGGAGGACCGTGGGAACCAGTGCAGGCATTAATAATCAATTTTTTATTTAGCAGAATATTTTCGGGATAAAGATGAATCTGAATTATGCCCTTCGATTTTTTTTGGTTGTGTTGCTGATGGCAGTATTTCCTGCTCAGGCGGATGATTCTGACAGTGTTCTTACAGAGCCCCGTAATATTTTTCTGCAAGCTGTTGATGGCGATAAGCGTGCTGTGCGTACCGCAGTTAAACGCTTCAGGTCACTGAGCCTGAGCAATCCAACCGACCCGGTTTTTCTCGCTTATTATGGTGCCAGCATAACGTTGAAGGGCAGAGATGCGGCAAAGAGTATTGATAAACAAAGCTTGACCGAAGATGGTCTGGGCAAGATCGATAGGGCGCTTAAATTACTTTCTGATACTAATCATTATCCTTCATCCAAACGTCTTGATACGTTGTTGGTGGCAGCGAATTCATTTGTCCATATACCGTCTTTTTTTAATCGCTATGAAAGAGGCAAGCAATTGTTGTATGAGATTCTTGAGCATAACGATTTTAATGAGATGGCAGTGAGATTTAAGGCCGCGACATATTTTACCGCAGCGCTTATCACTCGTGGTGATGGTGATGACAATCAATACCGCCGTTTTTTGGAGCTGACCGTCAACACAGATCCACAGGGCCGTAATGGCCATTTCGCCAGTGCGTTGCTGGAAGAATTGTGAAGACGATAATGCGAAAAGACACGATCAGCTGGATCTGCCTAAAGGATTTATTTTCTAGTTCTCACGCTGGACTGTTGGAGCCCATGCCGTATGCTGATTTTAATATTTTTTCTAAGAGACAAATAGTGAAAGGAAATAAAATCAGTCTTGTGTCATAGGCAGGTTGCATCATTGTTTCGATTCGGTTGCATGATTGATCAGTGTGTTCAAGCCGATTTTTTGCAAGGTTGACATGCCTGTCACATATATTGAGTATTGAAGATTATTCCAAGCAGGGGACATGGGGATGGGGATCAAGGACGATTTTTCGGATATGACCTCGCGTGCCGCGTTGCGCGATGAATATCTGCTGGTTCGTAGCGAGACAGAACGGATTTGTTCGCTGCTTCAGCCTGACGATTATCAAATACAATCGATAGCTGAGACGAGCCCGCCTAAGTGGCATATAGCCCATGTAAGCTGGTTTTTTGAAGCCTTTGTTTTATCCTACTTTTCGCCAGGCTATAGACCATTTCATCCCCGCTTTTTTTATCTTTTTAATTCCTATTATGAAACGGTCGGCAGTATGCAGCCGCGATCAAAACGCGGCATGCTTTCTCGTCCCACTGTCGATGAAGTTTACGCCTATCGCCAATATGTGGATGAACAGATGCTGGAACTGATAGAGACGCTTGACGAGTCACAATATGCCGATTTTCTGTTCCGCGTGACACTGGGCCTGAATCATGAACAACAACACCAGGAGTTGTTGTTTATGGATATAAAACACAATTTCTCGGTCAATCCACTCAGGCCTGCCTACAATGAAAAATTGATCGAGTCTCAACAGCCTGCTCACAACATGCAGTGGATAGAACGTGAGGGTGGCATCGTTGAGATAGGCAACACTGCAGAGCGCTTTTGTTACGACAACGAGACTCCTCGTCACCAGGTGTTATTACAGGATCATAAATTGGCGACACGGCTGGTGAACAATAGTGAGTATCTGGCGTTTATCAACGATGATGCTTACTCTCGGGCGGAGCTGTGGTTATCTGATGGCTGGTATCTTATCCAAAATCAGCAATGGCAACAGCCGCTGTATTGGCAACGGCAGGATGACGAATGGTGGGTTTTTAGCCTGGCTGGATTACGAAAACTCGACCCCAATGAACCGGTCAGTCATCTGAGCTTTTACGAGGCCGATGCCTATGCCCGCTGGGCAGGCAAGCGTTTGCCCAGTGAAATGGAATTGGAAAACAAATTGTCTGAATTGCCTGTGCAAGGTCGCTTTCTCGATCACCAGGTGTTACACCCCCGTGCTGGTGAACAACAATGGTTTGGCGATCTCTGGCAATGGACCGCCAGTCCTTATGGCCCCTATCCAGGATTTAAACCGCTTGCAGGTTCAATGGGCGAGTACAACGGAAAGTTTATGTGTAATCAAATGACACTACGCGGTGGTGCCTGTGTTACTCCGCTTAATCATAGCCGTGCCACGTATCGCAATTTTTTCTATCCCCATGATCGCTGGCAATTTTCTGGCTTGAGATTAGCTGAGGACGCTTAATGATATTACTAGCCGATGCCCAGGTCACATTTCATGACCACAAGCCAAAACAACTTAGCCTGTATGATGCTGTCATCGATGGTTTTTCGCGTCAGCAAAAGAGTCTGCAACCCAAATTCTTTTATGACGAGCGTGGTTCACATCTGTTTGATCAGATTTGTGATCAACCTGAATATTACCTGCCGACTGTAGAGCGCCGTCTGTTGCTCAAACATCGTCAGCGTATCGCTGATTTAATCGGCAAGGAGCGCATCGTAATTGAACCCGGCGCAGGCAGTCTGGCCAAGATTCGATTATTACTGAACCAACTGCAGGCGGACGTTTATGTGCCGATGGATATCTCCGCCGATTATCTTCAGTCCGCGTGTGACAAGTTGGCAGAGGATTTTCCTGAGTTGGGTATTCATGCCGTGTGTGTTGATATTAGCCATTCCATGCCTCTGCCCAACGGATTATCCAATTCTCCTCGGGTGGTCTTTTTTCCCGGTTCAAGCCTGGGTAATTTTCACTATCATGAGGCGCTTCAGTTTTTGTCCATGATCAGAAAAACCATCGGTCATAACGGAATGCTGCTGATCGGTGTCGACACCAAGAAGCCGGTTGAAATATTGAACGCGGCCTATAACGACGCCGCTGGTGTGACTGCTGAGTTTAATCTTAATTTACTTCATCGAATCCAAAGTGAGCTGGATTCGGAATTGAACGTCGACAATTTTGATCATCATGCTTTTTACAATTCCGATAAAGGACGTATCGAAATGTATCTCGTTAGCCAATGTGATCAGCGTGTGCGGATTGGCTCTCATGATTTTGAATTCAAGTCAGGTGAGCGTGTTCACACCGAATGTTCCTATAAATATTCAGCGGAAGAATTTCTTGGCCTGGCGCGGCAAGCAGATCTGGAACTGGTGGAACACTGGCTGGCGGATGACGACTTGTTTGGTTTGTATTTACTAAAGTCTGTTTAACCGAAGTGGGCGTGACCTTTTCTCGTTCCCATGCTCCCGCGCTTGTGTCCTGTGGGTATGGGAATGCATACGGTGATTAGAGCGTGAGGTATGGGTTGCCACGGAGGACTGTGGGAACCAGAGGAAAAGTAGTGGAAGCCGGGAGAGCCCCTCCCGGATTTCGTTTTATTTATGCCCTATGGGTACTCCATCCAGGCTATTTACTAGGTTGGGATTCTTATCGTTACCCCAACCTAGGGGTATTGACTGGCTTACTTGTTATTTTCACCATGCATGACTTCACTTAGTGTGAAACCTGTTAAGCCGTTAATAGTGCGCCATAGATAATAAAAAACAGCTGCCATCATTAACATTGAGGGCAGGGCAATCATTAGGTAGCTAAACATGGTCATTTGCCCCAACTCTTCATTAAACTCAGGCGTACCGGCCGGGCTTACTACAATCCAGGTTGCGAGCATGTAGTTCATCGCTGCAGAGAAGAAAAAAGTTGCTGATAGCAGATACGTTGATTTTAATAAACGCGACTGAAATAGTGCTTCGTTACCGCGCTCAATTAGCTTGGCTTCAATTTTTTCGACCTGCATGATTTTTGGGTTATAAATAAGTGTTTTAACCAACGGGTAGGGCGTTACAGTTGAGATAATAACGACTAAGCCAATCACAGCTGGGATCGCTGCTTCTTTGATTGCTAGCCATTGAGTATCTAATTCGAAAAGTCCAATGCCACCTGTTAGCACGACGCTGACTAAACCGAGTAAGGCAATAAAATTAAACTTTCTAAACTTGGCCAATTCATACAGGCCCCAAACAATTGGAAATGCCAATGCTGCGATCAAGGCACCTGCGGGGCCTAAGTCTCCTTCGCTACTGAGTTTCATCAAAATTACAGTCGGGATAACGATACTGAGCATCATATCAACCATAGGTCTTGGTTGATGAGTCGGGATGTTCTGTTCGGGAGAAGGTGTTTGATTCATGTTTGTCTTTTCTTTTCTCAATATGAGCGCTTAATTAGGCCTGTATAAACAGGCTGTGCATTGTTGTGTTGAATTTGCCGCGTGTATTTCATGGACCCAACGGTTGTAAAACCTGCTTTATTATACAGGCTTAATAATCACTCAACGTTAAACCCTAATTCTCCCAAGGGTTCCATTCGCAGCACGATCTCATCGCCAGCCTTTATTTCAATCGGGGTAGTGGCTGCCCCGGTGATGATCCAGTCGCCGGCCCGCAGGCATTCGCCTTGGGCGGCCAGAATTTTCGCGACCACGGTGATGAGGCTGCCGAATTCGTCTGGTACCCGATCGGGTTCGAGGCTGCGTTGTTGTTGGCCGTTGATTACCAGGCTGGCGCGGATCTCTTGCCCGTTGGGGATTGCACACAGCGCCAGGGGCTCGCCAATGATCACAGCTTCATGAAACATGTTGGTCGCGAGAATCTCGCTTATCTCTTTACTGTGGCTGCGGTTGGTGTCGACAATCTCAATAGCTGGGGCGACACCGTTGACGGCTGCCAGTGCCTGGCTTGGCGTGGTATCGCTGGTGATATCGGCGCCCATTCGCAGGGCTATCTCTGGCTCGGCCAGCAGGTTTGCCTCTGGAGTGGTGCGGCAGACACCGCCGTTTTGTATCTGGCGGCCGCTGCTGAGATAGCCGACCATGGCTGAAGGCAGGCCGAACTTGGCTTGATCTATCTCACGATTAAAGCCAACCTTCCAGCCCAGGCGGCGGCTGTTGCCACTGACCTCTTCACGCCAGCATTGCAGTTGGCGTGCCATAGCCTGATGGATGCTCAGCTCGATGCCTGGTGTTGTCATGTGAACTCCTTGGGTGGCAAGGTTGTTATTTGTGGATTTCTAATTATCCACTATTAAGGCTGTTTGATGAAAAGTGTTATGAAAAGCGATGGCTTGGATTACGTTATCACTCCATCCAGGCTACATATGATTCGTATGTCCATATAGGGTCATTAAATTCTTGAAAATTAAAGAATGTGGCTTGTTAACAAAAATCAAAGTTGATTAAACATTAGTTGCAGTATTCCTTCGTGGAACCTTTTCTGGGGCTGCCGTGATTTCACGATAAATTTCGACTCTATCGCCTTCATTTACTTTTGAATCAAGCGGCATTATTTTGCCAAAGATACCCACTTTTTGTCGTGTTAGGTCGATGTGTGGAAATTGATCCAGCACACCGGATTGATCAACAGCATCCTGAACGGCACTGCCGTCATCCAGCTCTACCTTTATCCAGACTTGTTGATTGGCTTCCGCATAGGCTATTCCAACTTGCATGGTTTTCTCCTAGTGACTTTGCTCTGCGGCAGGTACATTTATTGTGACAAGTTCATCTTCATCATTGCTGTTAAGGCGGGCATCGATTACACGTTTACCAGCCAGAATAAATCCCAGCGCGATAAAGGCGCCTGGCGGCAGGATCATTAGCAGGAAACCACCGTGCTCTGGAATTAATGTCAGTTCCATAAAGGCGAAGGTATCGCCTAATAATAGTGGTGCGTTTGCAAACAGGGTGCCGCTGCCAAGCATTTCCCGCGTTGCTCCGACAGCGACAGCGACAAGGGCGATGGTGAAACCTATGCCCATAAAAAAACCATCGGCAACGGCCTTGCCAACCGGCTGATGCGAGGCAAAGGATTCCACCCGTCCAAGGATGGCGCAGTTGGTAACGATCAATGGGATAAACAGTCCCAGTACTTTGTGCATTTCGTGCATCCAGGCATTCATGCTCATATCGACCAGGGTGACAATGGTGGCAGTGCTGGTAACTGCCAGCAGTGGGCAAAGGGCCAGCATTTGCGCAAAGACGACATTGTTGTCCCAGATGCCGTCACGCATGATGGTTTTCATTTTGACATCAGCCATTCTCTTTTACCTCGCTGATGGCCGACTCAGGGCCTGGTTCATAACTCAATAAACGCTGTTTGTGATTGGCGAAAAACTGCATGCCTGCTTTAACTGCTTTAACTGCTTTAACTGCTTTAACTGCTTTAACTGCTTTAACTGCTTTAACTGCTTTAACTGCTTTAACGATGGCACGTGGGGTAATGGTGGCGCCGGTGAATTGGTCAAACTGGCCACCGTCTTTTTTACTGCCCATTGTTTGCGGTTGTAATCGTTTAACTGTTTACCTTCAAAGCTGTAAACCCAGTCGGAGCGTACCGCCTCCATCTTGTCTTCCAGGCCGGGTGTCTCGGTATGCGAGACCACTCGCACCCCGAGCAGCTTGCTGTCTTTGTCTATCGCCATGATCATGGTGATAATGCCGGAGTAGCCAGGCTCAGTGACTTGGAAGGCAACGGCACTAATTTCGTTTTTGAGCCGTGCCTGATAGATCTCTTTGCCATCCAGTTCAAATTTATCTTGCAACAAATCATTGTCATGCAGTGCGGGTGGTACCACTTCGCTTAACATTTGCTGCACATCTTCGGCGTGACGTTGGGCTATTGCATCCTTGGTGTTGCCCATCACCAGTAAGGCGCTGGCCAACAGGGCGGTGCCGCTTATCAATATAGAGTCTATTAAAGAACTCATTCACGAAGAATTTGGCGATGGCATTATGAGTGCGATTGGCTTCAATATGAACTTCATCCGTGAGCCTATCTCCAATGGCGACCGCATCAATATTATGATTAGCGGTAAGTTCTTGTCTTATAAAACTGATTAAACAGCATCAAAAATAAAACAGCGAGAGACGGCGGAAAGCCCCAACCTAGGTGTTGGAAGTCTTGGTTGTTAATCAACCATAGACAAGCCTAACTAAAAAACCCAGAATTGCTTATATCAATCATTAAGAATAAAAATTATGAAACAAAGTCTAATCATTGAGGATGTTCCGGATGCACAGCTTTGGTTGTCTGATGCCTTGCGCGATGCCTATAGTCAGATAGACATAAAGACCGCCGCTACACTCAATGCCGCATTAGCCATCATTAAAGCGAACAAATTTGATATCGCTTTGGTAGATCTAAATCTGCCTGATGGTTCTGGGGTAGATGCGATTTATCAAATCAAGAGAACATCTCCTGACACCTTGGTTATTGTTGTGACCATCTACGATGATGATGAGCATTTGTTTCCCGCCTTACAGGCCGGTGCCCAAGGTTATTTGCTGAAGGAACAGCCTCGCAAACAGATTGTGCAGCGCTTAAAAGGCATTGAAAGTGGTGAACCTCCCTTGTCTCCGGCGATTGCGCGACGATTACTGCGGCACTTCAATCATCAACCCCCTGCTAAGCACGTACATCTAACCAATCGTGAAACGGATGTGCTGACCCTGATTGCTAAAGGGATTAAATTGGCCGAGGTTGCCGAGATGCTCACTATCAGCCGCAACACCGCTGCCGGTTATGTCAAAGAGATCTACCGTAAGTTGGACGTTTCTTCGCGGGCTGAGGCAACACTAGAGGCGACTCGCAGGGGCTTGGTTAAACCAGAATAAGCGGCTTAGAAAAAGGTCGTTGTCAGTAGATAGATATCGCGCACATCGACCATATTGTGTCCTTCATATGTTTCTTGGAGTTCCAGCTTTACGACTAGAGGCATGGGGATATTGCCTTCCTTCCAGGCATTGATGCCGCTCCATGACAGCGCCAAACGCCACTGGTTGGTGTCTATATTGGTGTTGGCCTCCAGTGCTGTGGTATTGCTGCCCAGGTTTGAACTGTAGTGGTCGGCTGATTTCTGCCAGCGGTGCCAGGTGGCGGAGGTGCGCCAATCTGACCAGCGGTAGCCCAGTTCCAGATCGTACTCCCAAAAGTTACCGAGGTTTCGGTTTAGCTTCTCTTTGGATACTGCAGTTGCCAGCACTTCACCTGGCGCAGGTACACGCATAATGACCTCATCAGAACTTTGAATGGTGCGTTTGATCAAACCACGCAGATCGACAGCGGCCCAGTGGCGAAAATATTCCAGTTGGGTCAGCAGATCATCACTGCCATCATCCAGGGGGACATCGAAGAGGTTGTCTGGGTCATCGGCATCGGCCAGGCTTTTTCTCAAGCCTAGCCCCCACACCAGGTTGTCGTGATGACTTTTGTGGAAACGCCACATGGCGCCGACAATGACCTCGCCTGGTCCTGATGTTTTGCTGCCGGCAAGTGGCGCATATTCATAACCAAAGGCAGGATTCGCCAGAATTTGGTTAATATCTGCCGGTGTCATTGCTGCTACTGCCCCGGTCGTTAGTGGAGCAAAAGGAAAGTTATTAACACCAACTGCC
>Ga0316204_10002564_pt1 | contig 40456 bp, 42 predicted proteins | sample 6monrhotite_MG_2_FD_205661 | JGI IMG/M metagenome (GOLD analysis project Ga0316204, IMG submission 205661) | Microbial mat bacterial communities from mineral coupon in-situ incubated in ocean water Damariscotta River, Maine, United States -... | ecosystem: Environmental > Aquatic > Marine >...
TATTTTTCAAAATGATGGGCATGAAAATGGGTAAAAACTGTATTATCAATACAACAAATATTTCCGATCCCTGTCTGATTGAACTTGGTGACTACGTTACGATTGGTGGTTCCGCCACAATATTTTCTCATTATGGTCAAGGCGGATATTTAGTGATTGGTAAATCCAAAATTGATGACTACAGCACCATTGGTTTAAAAGCCAGTATTATGGGTAGTGTCCATATAGGTAAGCACTGCATGATAGGCCCTAGCGTGGCGATACTTCCGAAGACTGTAGTGGATGACAACACAACAGTGCATGTAGCCAACAGCAACTCAACAAATGTGACAGAGTAAGGCGACCCTAGACTCCTATCTAGGAGGTCCTTGCAAGCCCATCTTTATTCCTATCATTGCGGCTCAATAAGGCGGCCACAGTGATATTGGCAGTTACATTGGAAGCAGTTATAAACATATCGACGATTAGATCAACAGCGATCAAGATTCCTATACCAGCTACAGGTAATCCAAGAGAATGATAAATAGGCGCCATAATAAATAAACCACTACTAGGAATGCCTGGTGAATAGAAGCTGAGTAATCCAATGACTAATACAATAACGAGTAGATCCATTGGGCTTAGATTAATCCCGTACAACATGGCTATGAAGTAGGTTCCGGTTGTTCTTGCAAGTGGTGATGCAAATCTAAATAAAGACACGGCGATGGGTAAAACTAATCCAGATACTTCAGAATTTATTTTTAAATTATTGGTGGCTGCAAATGTTGCCGGCAGTGCTGCTACTGACGAACGGGTACTAAAGCCAATGACTTGAACGGGTGCGGCGGAGCGTACAAAACTAGATAATGATAGATTGCCTAACAGGGTGGCAATTGGATAGAGCAGTGCTGTCAGTAATGTAATTAGACCACAGGTAATCAGTATAAATGTGCCCAGAATCGTTGCAATTGATAGTCCCATCTTTGCTGCTAGAGGAAAAACTAAAGCGAAAACACCGATTGGTGCAACCAACATAATCCATTCGATTAAAACAAACATTGCGCTTTTAAGGGCGATAAAAAAATTGACCATCATCTCTGACTCTTCAGATTTTATTTTCAATAATGCCAATGAAAAGAGTCCAGTAAATACCAGTAGCGGCAGCATATCACTGTCTGTCGCTGCTTTAAGTGGATTGGTAGGAACCAGCTTAATCAGCCAGTCTCTGAAAGGAGGTAGATCCGGGATACTTGCTGAGGTGCCCGCACTTTCTCTTAAGGCAATAGCAGCCTCGGGTTCAATGTGGATCAGTGAAAGCAAGGTGGGCGATAATATAAGGGTAAAGGTACAAACTGCCAGAATCATAAGGACCAATAGACTGATTGTTTTTCCGCCAAGTTTGGCAATGAGGTCACTTTGATTACTGCCTGCTATCGAAGTAATTAAAAGAGCAGCCACTAATGGAATGACAGTCATGCGAATAGCATTGACCCACAGAGTACCTATAGGCTCAATCAATTCAGGTAGTGCGGTCAATATTTGACCACCATAAATTGAATGCCCAATACCCGCCAGCAGGCCAAGCCCTAGACTAATCAGTATTCGTACAGAATTTTCCACGGATTGCTTGCTCCTTATCTTTATTAATGTAAGATGCAATCATAACTCAGTTGAGTCAACATTTATTAAACAAATAGGTAGTAGCTATTATGGCAAAAGCAGCAAAGTATCAACCTTCAGATAAGGAACAAGCATATTTAGATACCGTAGTTAATGGTAAATATGACCGACAAATTGTAACAGGTCTTAAGAAATTTGTTGCCGGTACGGTTCCTGATGACATGTTGTCCTTTTATTCACCCGATGAACTTGATGCGCTTATGGCGTTAAAAGGGAGTTCACAGGACGTTGAATCACGTATGCCGGTGAAAATGACACGCCATTATTTTGATTTAGCAAAGAATAGTGTACCAATTCAAGTCTTAGTGAAGGCGTCTCCATTAGAAACCTTTGATATGGATGGTGCTGCTGATCCGGGCAAACAAATGGATTACAGTCCTGTTGAGGGTCTGATCCATAAATATGAATTAGGCTTAATCTACGTCGCTTCAACCTGTTCAGCTCATTGTCGTTTTTGTTACCGTGAAGAGTTGATTGCAAAGAAAGAAGTTGAACGTCCTGATGGCAGCATTGCACCCAAAGGATTGGCTCAAATAAGCGAGATTGTTGATTATGTCAAAGAGCACAATCAAATCGTTGCAGATAATGGCGGTAAACATCCAGAAACTGGTCGTGAGAAGTTACGTGAAATCTTAATGTCTGGTGGCGACCCACTGGTATTAGGAAATAAGAATATCGCTGCTTGGTTATCTGCACTTGCCGAGGCTGGTATTGAGAATATTCGTTTAGGGACTAAAGAACTGTCTTTTTATCCCGATCGCTTTGACGACACATTTATGGACATGATGGACAAATTCCATGCCATTTATCCCGGTGTCAGTATTCGAATAATGATCCACTTTAATCACCCTGATGAATTCCTAATGAAAGACAGTGATGGAAATTATATGGATGACCCAGAAGGTGGCTTACAATGGGTTCAAAGCACCAAAGACGCGATTAAGCGCATGCGAAGTCGTAGCTGGATTAATATTGATAATCAGGCGCCCATTATTCGCGGTATCAATAATGATGCTGATGCGTTAAGAATCCAACAGAGAGAATTGAAGCGTAACGGTGTAGAAAATCATTACTATTTCTGCGGACGCGATATTATCGGTCATAAAGCCTTCAACGTACCTATCGAAGAAGCTTGGAATATCCTGAATGAGTCTCAAAAAGGCCTTTCTGGTGTCGAAACACACGCACGCCTCTCAATTACCCACTATAAGGGAAAGACTGAAGTTGTTGCTGTCACCAATGATCCGCTTCCGGTACCCGGTGGTGAAAACGGGATGGTGATAATGAAGCTTTTACGTGGTGCCGCGGATGCGCCGGATCGTGGTAAGGTGGCTATGTTAGGTAGAAATCCAGAAGCTATTTGGTTTAATGGTTATGATGATCGTGTATTATATGATGAAGCGGGGCTATTTACAGACGCTTCTGCTGACTGAAAAGGGTGCTGATAGTTATTCTTGCACTTGACAGCCACTGTTCAACTTTAGAGTTTCTGAACAAGAGGGCAAGCTTAGATGTTAATTTTCGCAAGCTTTATAGGACGAGAAACTGAGAGAAATGTGGTTAAACATTTCTCTCAGATATTATTTTTACTTTTATTGTTTATTACTCCATTAATCAAGGCTGATGATAAGGTAATCATCACCGTACCCGATGAAGATGTACCATTTATAGAAGTCGCTGAGATCGTAATGACGGATTTATATCATCGCCTTGGCCTTGAAATAAACATGTTACGACTTCCAGCCAAACGAGCAATCTGGACAGCCAATAATGGAGATGCTCTTGGCGAATTGATACGTATAGATAAAATAATCGATCAATATCCAAATATGGTAAAAATACCCATACCGATTGGCACAATTAAATTCTCAGTATTTTCTAAAGACCACCAGTTTACAGTAACAGGGTGGGATAGTTTAAAACCATATAAAATAGGGTTACTCAGAGGCACTCTGTTTTCTAAAAGCGTACCCAAAAATACGCGTACGATTAAAACGAACTCCTTAGAAGATCTATTTAGAATGCTTGAAACTGGCAGAGTTGATGTAGTTATATATCACAAAATGGACTCTTTATATATTTTGAAAGAGTTGGGGCTAGATAAAACCATCCATATGCTTACTCCAGACCTTCAAGAAGTTAATATGTATCACTATATTCATAAGAGCAATGAATCACACATCTCAAGATTGACCGCACTTATGCTTAAAATGCAGGATGATGGTAGTTTGCAAGAATTACTAATGAATGCGCATAAGATGGTTAAACACATTAAGTAAGCACTACTCATTATAAGTGATTGTACTACGGAATCATTGTCGCTAAATGATTCGCCAAATCTGTACTAGGAAAGCGCTCTACGTTGGATAAAACCACGATCAATCTATTCTGAGAAGGATCGCGACCTATATAGGTAGAAAAGCCATCTATACCACCGTTGTGATAATAATTATTTGTATTAATAACCCATCCTAAGCCGTAATTATTTAAGGAAGATGTATATATCATGGCTTTAGTCGCAGCGCTGACCAATGCATCTTGATAAAAAGACTGATCCCATTTGTACAAATCATTTAATGTTGAAGAAAGTGCTCCAGCAGAATAGGGTACTGACATATCAATAGCGTCAGACTCACGCCCATCTTGCTTATAACCTTTAGCTGTATTATTTATACCTAGATCGCTAGAACCGTATTCACTATTGTCCATACCCAATACCGCAAATATTTCTTGCTCAATAAAGTCTGCATAAAACTGACCTGAAACCTGTTCGATTATCAGTCCTAGTAAAATATAACCTGAATTCGAATAGGAATATCTAGAGCCAGGAGTAAAATCTAATGGTAAATCTTTGAATATAGCAACCAGTTCCGTTGGCGTATGATATTGAAATCTTGCGGCATTATATTCAGGTAGAGCCGTAAAATTGGGTGTTCCCGATGTGTGCGTTAATAAATGTTTGAGTGTAATTTGCTCTCCGTTTGGATAATCAACAATGTGAGTAGAAACCATGTCATCAATGGATAGCAGGCCACGTTCTTGCAGTATCATTATTGCCATGGCAGTAAATTGTTTCGTCACTGATGCCAACCTGAAGATGGTGTCAGGAGAATTGTTAACCGCATTGCTTCGATCAGAAAAGCCAAAGCCTTGATTTAGTAGTGTATTGCCATCCTGAATGATTAATACTGAACCACTAAAGTTCTGACTAGTTATGTACTCCTGAAACGTTTGTTGTCCTACTGGAGGTTCTACTGTTGTTTGCTCAGAACCAGAACCACAACCGAATAATGCAAAAATTACTAGAAGACATATGGAATTAAAAATTTTCTGCGCGTGTTTCATTAATCGTTTTCCAAATATTATTTTTGAGCGATGCATAAATCCTTCACGACTGTGACCATGATCAAATACAAAAGTTCATCGACACAACTGAATTAACGTGTGCTCATTAATTAACTTAAATCGAGGGCAATAAGCGATACAAAATAGATGATGGTTTATTATAGTGAAATCGTCGCACCTGAGCGACAGCACGTTAAGTTTTGTTACAATCTACTGGTATTGAAAGGTTGTTTCAGGCGCATTTATACAATATATTGTACAAATACTTGTATAAATGCGATTGCGACAAACGATGAATAAGCCATTTTTCTATAACTATGATTTCCGTTCCGCTTTTCTCGCGGGCGTGGCGAATAGACTACGTGACCAAATTTCTAATGAAGCTCAGGGAATTTTTAAACGTAATAAGTTAATAACACCAGTCACTGATGTGTCTTTAATGTTGTTCCTCAATTTTAACGGCCCTTCATCAATTACAGATATTGCGCGCGCGTTGGATTTCTCACATCAACGTGTGGCATTACGAATTGGCGCCCTTGAGAATCTAAAGTTACTTAGTCGGAAAGTTGATAAAAACGATCAGCGTCGAAAGCTTATTACAATGACGACTTTAGCAAAAAAAGAAATGCTCTTTATTGAAAAAATGTATATTCAAACGTCAAAGAAAATTGACGCCATGTTTGAACATTTAGAAATTAACTTAATGGATAAAATTCAAGAAGCGATTGAGTATTTAGAAAAAGAACCACTGACCGAACCCCACTAGTATTATCATAAAAAATAGTCCGATTTATGTTAGAGAATTTCTGATAAAAAACAATTAAAGAGAATATTATGAAAAATTTATTGATGATTTTGATTTTTGTAGCAGCTACTAGCACATATGCTTATGAGGTGGATAGTAAGCAGGGTAATGTTACTGGAATTGACCGCTTAACTGAGAAAGTGAGTAATCACCAATGGAGTCATGGTGCTGAAAACTGTGAAGATGATAAATCAGCTGCTATTGAAATATTAGAAGTCAATAAGGATACCTATATTCTAAGGCAAAATCGCTGCACCAATTACGAATCTCCTTTTATCTACTTATTGTTCGGTGAGCACACATTATTTATTCAAGATACCGGTGCAACTGAGGATGCTGACGAGTTTCCATTGTATAAAACGGTAAATCAAATTATTGAGCAACGCGCACTAACTTATGAAGAGAAGCTTGCTACTGAGCTTAAAATATTAGTCACTCATTCTCATGGGCACTCTGATCATAGAGCAGCAGACGAACAGTTTCGAGGTAAGGAAAATGTGACATTAATCGAAGCTGATGAAGAAGCCGTACAAGGATATTTTGGGTTCAATCAGTGGCCAGAAGGTGAAGCAACTGTCGATTTAGGTAATCGTACTTTAACTGTGTTACCAATTCCTGGGCATCATGCACAGAGTATCGCAGTGTACGATGCACATACTCAATGGCTTTTAACTGGAGATACTTTTTATCCTGGTAGGCTTTATGTGCGGGATTGGCAAGCATTCAAGGACAGTATCTCAACACTAGTTTCATTCAGTAAACGACATACAATCAGAGCAATAATGGGCACACACATTGAAATGAGTAAACAGCCTGGTGTTGATTATCCAATGGGGAATTTGTTTCAACCTGACGAAGCGCCGCTGCCATTATTTGTTAATGACCTTGAGTTGTTAGATACAGTCTTAATTGATATGGGTGATGAGGCTGATGATAAAGTGCTCGATAAAGTCATTATCTCGCCAGTGGGGATGTTACAAAAGACTGTAGGCACAGCGCTTGGCTGGATATTTGGATAGTACGGATTTATTAGCAGCACTACTCCTTGCTGCCATTCCTAGTGAGTATCTGGACATTTCATCTTAAGAGCGTTAACTTGTCAGTCTAGTTTCAGAAGTGATTAAATACTTATCTGTATAATCATTTCAGAATTCTGGCGCTCACTTTCTAAAGGAGGTTCTTAAGATGTCATTTAAATGGATTCCACCTCCAGGTGCCAATGCACCACCGCCGCCAGATCCTAAACTAAAGTCAAAGGCAAAAATGAGCAAAAAAAAGAAAAGTCAAAAAGAAAGATGAAGGAAAAGAAAATTAATTTGTGAATTAGTGTCAAGCCTTCCAAAATATTGTAAAGAACATTAAATTAGGAGTTCACATGACAAACAAAGAAATCATTCAAAATTTATATCAGAATTTTGCTACAGGTAATGTACCGGCAGTTTTAGCCGCTTTTGCAGATGACATCTCTTGGACTGAAGCGGATGGTTTTCCTTTAGCTGGGACCTATATCGGGCCACAGGCAGTACTCGAAAATGTATTCATGCGCTTGGGTGATATGGTTGATAATTTTGGTGTAGACCCTCAACGGTTTGTCGCAGATGGCTCTATCGTTATGGCTGATGGTCGTTATACTTGGGAGCATAAAGAAACTGGTGAGCCTTGTGCTGTGAGAATGGCTCATGTGTGGACTCTTGATGGTGGAAAAATTACGGACTTTCTACAACATGTAGATACAACAAGATTTCGGGAGTTGATTGCTTAATGATGCTGAAATTGTACAAAGTGATTAAGGAGTAAATAATGAGCAGTTCAGAGGTTATTACTAATGAGCTTGAGGCGATTGAAAAAGCCAGTATAGATGAATTACAGGCATTACAACTGAAACGCCTAAAATGGACACTACAACATGCCTATGAAAATGTGCCCATGTATCAAAAGAAATTTGATGCTGCTGGCGTTCATCCAGATGACTTAAAAGAGTTGAGTGACCTGTCGAAGTTTCCATTTACAACAAAAGATGATCTACGTGAGAACTACCCATTTAATACCTTTGCGGTACCCATGGAAAAAGTGGTGCGCGTTCATGCTTCGAGTGGCACAACTGGAAAGCCGACTGTCGTCGGTTACACCAAAGGTGATATAGAACGTTGGTCTCAAATTATGGCTCGTTCAATACGTGCTGCTGGTGGCAAGTCATCGGATATTGTTCACATAGCCTATGGATATGGATTATTTACTGGTGGGCTTGGCGCTCATTATGGCGCTGAAGCTTTGGGATGTACTGTCATTCCTATGTCTGGTGGTCAGACTGAAAAACAAGTACAGCTTATACAGGATTTCAAGCCTGATATTATTATGGTAACACCATCTTATTGTCTAAATATTGCTGATGAGTTTGAACGTCAAGGCATAGATCCCAAGTCCTGCTCACTAAGGTTAGGAATATTTGGTGCAGAGCCTTGGACCAATGCTATGCGGCGTGAAATAGAAGAGCGATTGGGTATTGATGCTGTCGATATTTATGGCCTATCCGAAGTAATTGGTCCAGGCGTAGCCCAGGAGTGTATTGAAACTAAGGATGGACCTACGATTTGGGAAGACTTTTTCTATCCTGAGATTGTCCAGCCTGGCTCATTAGATGTTTTACCCGATGGGGATGATGGCGAGCTGGTATTTACCTCTCTTATCAAAGAAGCGATGCCTGTCATTCGATACCGCACACGTGATCTAACTCGGTTATTGCCAGGTACAGCTCGGCCAATGCGTCGAATGGATAAGATCACTGGGCGCACAGATGATATGTTGATTATCCGTGGTGTTAATGTCTTTCCATCTCAAATTGAAGAACAAATATTAACCATTCCCGGTTTATCAGCACACTACCAATTGGAAGTCGTCAAATCAGGTAATCTCGATGCGGTAAACATTCATGTGGAAGTCCGTAAAAATGATGCCACTAAAGAAGAACGTGAAAAGATGTCACAGCTTCTAGAGAAGAATGTAAAATCGCTCATCGGTGTTTCGAGCCGAGTTTGTGTTAACGACGAAAATACTATTAGTCGTTCCATGGGCAAAGCACAACGAGTGATTGACCGAAGAATGAAAGAGTAAATAATGATTCTTAGACGCTTCACACAACATATTAAAGATCAGAACTGGTTCGCGGTTGGACTGGATATCATCGTGGTTGTACTAGGTATATTTCTTGGTATGCAGGTAACTGATTGGAATGAGGAGCTAAAAGAGCATCAAGAAGAAATACAGTACCTTCAACGTCTTCATGTCGACCTCACAAAACAGATCAAAGATAATACTACTCGAAATAGCTATGTCACACAGGTCGCTGAAAATAATAAACTTATAATAGAATGGCTCGAGAACCCTCTGAGGGAAGATGCGGCCCCAGAAAGGCTAGTTAGTGCATTCTATATCAGCAGCGTTCTATATCCATATGAGCTGTACTCCACTACTTTTGATGAACTGCTCAATACTGGAAACATTAGGTTAATACAGGATATTAAATTACGTCAGGCTGTAGCTGAATTTTACTCTGTAACACGGGCTAATATGCCGTTTTGGGTAATACCACGAGACAATGCCTATAGAAAAGTAGTACGAACCATTATTCCGAGTCGGCTGCAAAATGATATCTTTGACTATTGCAGCATCCAGGAAAATGGAAAGTACCTGATACGAGATAACTGTCAATTTAAAATCGAGCCAGAGTTGGCTCGGTCTATCCTATAGCGTGTAAAAAATACTCCCGGTATTAAGGATCTCACTAGTTATAATCTGGCTATATTAATCGATGGCTTAGGACTCGACCCAGGAAATATCGACATGACTAGCGAAGTTGCGGCACAGATCTCAGCGATACTGAACAGAGAAGGGCAGTAAAGCTGGAACTGCGGTAACAGTGGGTATCTTTCTCGGGATGCAGGCGAGTGGTTGGCATTAATAACTACTGGTTGCTATTATGATTGTCCACTCAAATATTTGGAATGCACATGAGAATAATCTCCACGCTATCGAGTCTGTTTTTATCAACCATCTTTGTTCAAACAATCGCTGCTGAAAAATTACAGCTCGACTTCGTCATCTACGATCCAGTGGGTGAGTCCGGACACCAGAAAATTATAATAGACGGCAGTATGGCAACTTCCACCCTGTATCAGACATGGAACAATCGGGTTGTTGATTATAAGGAGTCGGCCCAAGTTAATGAAATGGGATATCTCAAGTCATTCAAGGTAAAGGGGACCTCAGCGTTTGGTGCAGAAATTGAGGAGACGTTTAGCTGTGATGTTGGCGAAGCTTCTTGGCAAAGTACTGCAGAGAGTGGCAGTGAAAGTTCAGATTGTAAGGCCTATTACTTACCATTAGATAGCGCCGGTGGTGGCACAATCTTGCTGAATAAAATGGCAATTGAGAAAGGAACTATTGATCTTTTACCATCAGGAAAATTAACCGCCACATTTCTTACAGAAAAAGAACTTGTTGAGGGTGATAAGCGTGTTAAGTTGCGATTGTTTGCCTATAGTGGTTTGGGCTTTAATCCAAATTATGTTTGGGTTGATGAAAATGGTTTCCGTTTTGCTACCTATAGTCCTTCTGGTGGGTCGTTACGTAAGGGTTGGAATCGCGATCACCTAAAGGAACTTGGTGTTGTAGAAAAACAAGCTGAACAGCAATACTATGAGGGACTAGCTAATAAAAATATGACTACTGTGAGCACTGATTTGTTGCTTAAAAATGTGGCCATAGTTGATGTTAAATTGGGTACAAGAGCAGAAGGCCAAGATCTACTCATCAGTAATGGCAAGATCAAAGCCATTGGTAAACAGTTAAAGCCTTCAGCAGATACCAAGGTGGTTGACGGAAAAAATCAAACCCTGATTCCCGGACTCTGGGAGATGCATGGTCATTTGCGAATAGGCGCTGGAATCCAAAATATTGCTGCTGGGGTAACAAGCGTTAGAGATATCGGTAATGAGCATGAAAATATCATGCGTGTAGAGAACCTGTTTGAAACTAATACCATTATTGGCCCTTCAGTATACCGTTCTGGTTTTATCGATAAGATGAGTCCGTACGCACAAAAAATGAGTAAAACAGCTGAAACACTTGAGCAAGCAATAGCGCACGTGGATTGGTTTGCAGACCGTGGATACGGACAGGTTAAGCTATACAGCTCCATCGACCCAGAATGGGTAAAACCAATGGCTGATAGGGCACATGAGCGGGGTATGCGTATTAGTGGTCATATACCTGCATTTATGAATGCTGAACAGGCAGTCAGGGCTGGTTTTGATGAAATTCAACATATGAATATGCTATTCCTGAATTTTCTTAGCACTGAAATTGATACACGGTCTAGATTGCGATTTACCATACCTGGTACTGAGGGTAGTAAGCTTGAATTAGATAGCCAACCAGTTAAAGACTTTATTGCGTTACTAAAAGAGAAGGGCACGGTTGTTGACCCGACGATTACCATTATTAATTACTCTTTTAATGCTAAAGCAGGTCTAAGTAACATAGCGTTCGCTGATGTCGTGGAACATTTGCCTCCCACAGTACAGCGTTCAATTCGACAAGGGATGCTTAAAATCGAAGACCATGAGCGAGAGGCTTATCGCAAGTCTGCCGAGAACATGAATAAGATGATTAAGGTCTTACATGACGCTGGGGTACAAATTATTCCTGGTACAGATTTTTTCAACGGCATTGCACTTCATACAGAGCTCAAGGCCTATGTTGCTGCCGGGATCTCTGAAGCTGATGTATTGCGACTGGCCACTTTAGATGCAGCCAGTGTAGTGAAGGCTGATCATCTGACCGGTTCCATAGAGGTTGGAAAAGCTGCTGACTTAGTATTGATAGATGGCAACCCACTTGAGAATATGTCTGATATTCGTAACACCACTTTAGTGATTAAAGGCGATCGTTTGTATAAGCCAGACCAACTTTATAAAGCAATCGGGGTAATACCATTTGTTGAGTCGAATTCTATTAACTAATTATATTTGAATATTAAAATCTATAGGTACTTGAGCAAGAATAACTGACATTTCGATTTGTAGAAGTTAACTTGTTCGTACCTTTGTACCATCCGCTAATGTGATTTAGCAAATGCGCTGCGTATCATCCATTGATTGATTGTTGAGGCAAGCGCTTTGTCTCCCAATAACATAATTTTCTTTTGTTCAATTTCATCATTCATATGACTTAATCCAAGCCAGACAGACGTGAGCGCTTTAAGATCGGTAGTAACGCAAAGATCAATATCGAAGCCAGGATCTTTAGTACATAAGTCCACACTAAATCCTGGTTTTGCAATTAACCAATATTTTTGTTTTTCTTTGGCTAGCTCAGGAAAAATAAATTGAATAATTATTCTAACTTTTGGTAAATGACTGACATCAATTTTGCGGCGTACATTCCACATCAGTAGTTGTGCGTCTAGTTTTTCAAGCGTAACGTTAGCATCGACATTTTTATGTGCCCACTTACCTAATGCATAAACTATCGGGGATAGCTCTTGACCGACATCGGTTATTTTATAGTCGATATTGCCATTTTTTGAGTTTTCTTCCCTGGTGATTAAACCGTTTTCTTCCATGCCTTTCAATCGCGTAGATAATAATGTCGGTGACATCCCAGGGACACCACGTCTGATTTCATTGAAGCGACTAGAACCTGACCACATTTCACACATAATAAGTAATGTCCATCGAGGCTCAAGCACTTCACATGCCTTTGCAATAGGACAAAACTGATTATAACTATGCTTTGTCATCGTTATTTCCTGTGTTAATTAGTCTGTCACTGAGTATAGGTTGTGCCGAAAATGTAATCTAGTACAAAAATAGTACTAGGTTTGGTTCAGTTTCTACACTGGTAGATTATTTAGCTATCCAACATCATAGTGGTTCTTAAATAACAGGTATTTATAAACCTAGAGGAGAAGTATTATGCCGTTAGTTAGTATTGAAGTAATAGAAGGTGTTTTTAGCCCAGAACAAAAGAAAGATATGATAAAGAGAGTTACCGATACGATGGTAGAAATTGAGGGTGAAAACTTGCGAGCGGTGACTTGGGTTAAAGTCAGTGAAGTTAAACAAGGTGACTGGGGGATTGGTGGTAATACGCTTACTGCTGCTGATGTAAGGGCTTTAGCTGAAGGTTAAATAACAAAGTTAGTCACTTACTTTTTCAGCTAGGGATAAGTAGTTCAAGGATGAACACATACATACTTCAACAATTAAAAAAAGAGTGATGGTGACGTCCCAGGGGCATTCCATATCTCTGAGCAACTCTTCGATTCAAATTTATAGTTACTTACAATTGTTAACAGATTAATGGGCTTGGCTTGTGATACTTTAAATTAAGTGATGCCAATTAGGAGATTATATGGATACGTTAATCTTGTTTTCAGTGTTTGTTTTACTGATTTATCTGATCACCCGAAAGTGGTTTTGGATGACTGTACTAGTACTCGGTGCAATATCATTACTCTTTACTCCATTGGCTAGCATCATTGCAGTCGCACTTCTTGTTGCTACAGGTTTTGTTATCTTACATCTGTTATTTATAGCTCTGATGTTTATCTTATCGACGTTGTTTATATTTAGTTAAAAAAAAGGAAAGTTATGAATCGGGATTTCATTTCAATTATTCTATTTCTGTCTGTGTTTGTTATAACTGGCAAAAGTTATAGTCAAGATAAACTGCCAATTCTGGAAGGTCCTTATATGGGACAAAAGCCGCCTGGCAAGATAGCAGAGCCGTTCGCACCAGGCATTATCTCCAAAGAAGGCTGGGAGTTGGAAGGTGTGTTTGCTCCGGGCATGAAAGAATTTTACTTCACCACAAAAGGCGGAAAATACACACGCCCGACCGTTTTTGGTTTCCGCCAGGAAAGTAATGTCTGGAAGCAATACCTTGTATTCAAGCGCACTGGAGAAGTTACCTTCTCCCCGGATGGAAGGCGCATGCATATGGCAAAAGGATATAAGGATCGTAACGGTGATGGTTGGTCAGAACGCCAAAGTCTTGGACCCATGTTCGACCGCGAAGACTGGGGTATTATGCGCCTCTCGGCATCTAGCAAAGGTACTTATGTATTTGATGATTATAAAAGTAATGATGTGATACGTATCTCAACGCTTAAGGATGGTATCCGCCAAGCACCTAAGAAAATGAGTCCTGTGGTCAACACGGGTAAGATGACAGCTCATCCTTTTATCGCTCCAGACGAAAGCTATTTGATTTGGGATAGCGAAAGGGAAGGTGGCCATGGAGATTCTGATCTTTATATTAGCTTTAAGCAGAAGGATGGTACCTGGGGTGCTGCCATTAATATGGGTGACAAAGTCAATTCTGATAAGTGGGATGCTTATGCGAGTGTCACTCCAGATGGCAAGTACATACTCTTCAATAGAGGTATAGATGACGATAATCAAAATGTTGATATCTACTGGGTTGATGCAAAAATTATTGATGACCTAAGGCCCAAGCCATAGACCATATTACAGTTGTATTCAATGTGATGTGAACTACAAGAGCTAAATATCTCAGACAGAGCATGCGGCAGCGATGGCTGTCACGATGCATTCGTTTTGACTCAAAACATGCCTGCCCATAATTAATCATTAGACATTTCTATTTTCAGACGTTAACTTGTTAGTATCTAAACACCTAATCTAAAAACAAATTAGAATAAAATCACCCGAATAGGATTAATTATGAGTAAGCCAATTGTTTCACAAATACATCCGAAAAAGGTCTCTGTAAAGCAAGGTGAAGAATACTATTTTTGTACCTGTGGACGATCTCAGAATCAACCCTTTTGTGATGGCTCTCATGCCGGGACAGATTTTAAACCTAAGTCATTTATAGCAGAAGAAGATGGTGATGCTTACTTATGTCAATGCAAACACTCTGCCAATATTCCATTCTGTGACGGTAGTCATAAACAGTTTAATGACAACGACGTTGGAAAAGAGGGGCCCGGAATAAGTACCAAGATTGATAGTGTTCCAGCGGCGACTGCGACCAAAGAGGAACCTACCGTAGAATTTGTTCATCAGTTGGCGCGAGAAGGTCTGTCTGTAATGGGGCATCATGGCCCAATGACCTCGATGGGCGTGCCACGTTATGCCTTACCTCATTGGGACGACCTACAAGTCATGGTTGCACAAATGGCTAAAAAACCTTTGATGGAAGACCAAAATGTTACGACAGAACTCGTTATTGGGCCTCATGCTAAAAAGCCATTAAAACTCAAGATACCTCTGTTTGTATCTGATATGAGTTTTGGCGCTTTATCTGAAGAAGCAAAGGTTGCCTTGGCGACCGGGGCTGAGCTTTCGGGTACAGGAATTTGTTCTGGTGAAGGTGGCATGTTACCTGAAGAACAGGCTGCAAATTCACGCTACTTTTATGAGTTAGCCAGCGCAGGTTTCGGCTTTGATGAAGAAAAACTCAAGAATGTTCAGGCATTTCACTTTAAAGGTGGTCAAGGTGCTAAAACCGGAACGGGAGGCCACCTGCCAGGTAATAAGAACGTTGGAAAAATTGCACAAGTCAGAGGCATTGAAGCAGGAACACCGGCAGTCTCTCCGCCAACTTTTAAAGATTTAAATACTGCAGAAGACTTCAAGCGTTTTGCTAATCGTGTACGCGAAATCACTGGGGGCATTCCCATTGGTTTTAAACTGAGTGCTAACCACATAGAAGAAGATATCCAGTTTGCCTTGGATGCCAGTGCTGACTACATCATATTGGATGGGCGTGGTGGTGGCACCGGTGCAGCACCTGAAATATTTAGAGATCATATTAGTGTGCCGACTATTCCTGCATTGGCTAGAGCTAGAAACTATCTTGATGAAAAAGGTATGAGTGATCGAGTAACATTGATCATCACAGGTGGTTTACGTGTACCCATAGACTTTGTTAAGGCAATGGCCTTAGGCGCAGATGGCGTGGCGGTTTCTAACAGTGCGATGCAAGCGATCGGTTGCGTTGCTGCTCGGATGTGTAATACCAATAACTGCCCAGCAGGTATTGCAACACAAAAAGCTGATCTTCGTCAGAGATTAAACGTAGAAAAATCTGCCCAACAATTGGCTAACTTTTTTGATGCATCAGTTGAGCTTATGGAAGTCATGGCTCGGGCATGTGGCCATGACGCATTAAGTAAGTTTGAAAACCGAGATCTTGCCACATGGCATAGGGATATGGCAGCACTGTCTGGAGTGAAATATGCAGGGGCTGGTAACGGCTAATCAATGCTATGTACTTAAAAACTCTGAGACTGTGGTGTCATATTTGGCTGTAAGAAATAGCATGTTTGGATATACGAGCTACAATTTCTATGAAAAATCATGCGCAAAATAATCCACGTTGACTGTGACTGTTTTTATGCTGCAGTAGAGATGCGGGATAATCCGTCTCTAGTCGGAAAACCGATAGCGGTAGGCGGCCGTGCAAGCCGTCGTGGCGTGTTATCTACCTGTAATTATGAAGCGCGCGCATTTGGTCTACATTCCGCAATGCCAACGGCACAGGCTTTAAAGCTCTGCCCTAATGTTATTTTATTACCGCATCGTTTTGATGTGTATAAAGAAGCATCAAAACTAATTAATACGATTTATCAGCGTTACACCGAAATTATTGAACCGCTTTCTTTGGATGAAGTTTTCCTCGATGTATCTGAGGTTGAGCTATTGCATGGCAGTGCGACATTAATTGCCAAGGATATACGCAAAGCCATAGAAGAAGAGGTCGGCATCACCGCCTCGGCTGGTATTGCACCGAATAAGTTTCTGGCTAAGGTTGCCAGTGATTGGGATAAGCCTAATGGCCAGTATGTCATCACGCCTGATCATATTAATGATTTTGTCTTACAACTTCCGGTGAAAAAAATACCAGGTGTTGGCAAGAGTACGATGAAGAAAATGAAGCGCCTTGGCGTTGAAACCTGTGCCGATCTGCAACAACAAGACTTGCATCAACTAATTAAGAATTTTGGCCGTTTTGGCAAACGACTGGCTGACTTGAGTCGGGGTATCGATAATCGAGAAGTCAAAACTTCACGAATCAGAAAATCAATCAGTGTTGAACATACCTACAGCGAAGATCTCAATGATGATCCTAGTTTTATAACGGCACAAGCCGACCTCTTTCAAAAATTTGAGGTGCGGTTTGATAAAGTCAAAGATAAGTATGCAATTCATAAGTTGTACGTGAAGATTAAATTTAGTGACTTCACGTCAACCACTGTGGAATGTCGAGGTAATAAAGTCGATGCTGCAGTTTTCGAAGATTTACTATTACAAGCCAGACAACGAAAAGAGCTAGCTGTACGTTTGTTGGGAATGGGTGTTGGTTTAGTGCCATTAATTTCGGACACAAAACAGCTTACATTATTTGATTCAGATGTAGATTGCTAGACTATCAATTAGTGGCGGTCTGTATGATTTTGATTTGTAACAACCATTGAGTAACGCGCTCATTTAGAATCGACTTTAGAACACATATAGTTTAAGCTTATTATTTCTTAGAGCCTTATCAATACGTCTATTAAGGTAGACATTACAGATACCTGATTTTAGTAGTATCTAATGATGTTCTGATTGAGCGCCTTTCCGTAGGCATTAATGAAGTTATCTCAAACCCTTAAATAGAGTGGGTTGCTTTGGCAAAAAGTAGGATTTTTGTAGCAAGAAATGCAAATTGTAGTACCTGAATTCTAGTCTTGATTAGAGTAGAATATATCTGTTATTTTTAATGCCATATGTTTTGAAAAATGCTTTGGTTAGAGTAATAATATATTGTACTAAATAGGTTATTTCTCAGAATAACAAGGTAGATCTAAAACAGGATAATTAGCTATTTCATGATGAATAGAAGATTAACTCAAGAAAAAATACTGCGAAGAATAACCTTAAGTGGTGGACTTGGGATACTACCTTTTGCCATCTATCGTCTATCAGTACAGGACTGGGTTATTGGTGTTGTTGATCTTGTAGCTTCTTCATGCATGTTATTACTATACTTCTATGTATCAACTACAAAAAAGATTGAACAGGGTTGTAAGATATTATCTTCAGTGTCTTTATTGGCCGTCGTATTGACTATTCATATTAAAGGCGCACAACAAATATTTTGGCTGTATCCCGCATTAGTTTCTTTTTATTACCTGTTAAGGCCAAAAACAGGCATGATTTATGCCTCTATTGCGATCATTCTTACACTTCCGCTTATCTACCAACAGGAGACATTTATCTTTTTTGTCTCTATGCTCGTGTCTTTAATAGTTACTCTTACTTTGGCTTATATTTTTGCGTCACAGATGGAACAACAACAACATCAACTTATTGAACAAGCGACTAAGGATCCTTTAACTGGGGCCGGAAATCGTAGAGCGCTCGGTGAGAAAATGGAGCAGCTAATTGCTTCATTTCAACGTACAGGTAATAAGGCGACATTATTACTTTTAGATTTAGATGACTTTAAACATGTTAATGATACTTTTGGTCATAACACGGGGGATTCATTTCTTGTGGAAGTCTCCAAGCTACTTAGAACACGTATCAGACTTTCTGATAGCCTATTTCGTTTTGGAGGTGAAGAATTTATTGTTGTTGCTGAAAGTACGGACTTAGCTGATGCAAAAACTTTTGCCGAAGAGCTTCGCTCTACTATAGAGCACGCATCTATTATACCTGAATGTAGCGTAACTGTTTCAATAGGCATTGCTGAGCTTAATATGGATGAGCCCAGTGAGCAGTGGATAAAAAGAGCAGACAATGCTCTTTTTAAAGCAAAAGACATGGGAAAGAATACAGTTTATATTGCTGAATCCTAAACAATTCATAACTCAATTGCATTTTCATTGGGCCTCCCAACACCTGAATCCAACCTGCCAACATCTTGAGAACTCTACATCTTTCCAGTAATACCTGCCGTCAGTACAAATCGCATCGCTTCATCTCTACTCATTTCTAATGGACGAATGTTACTACGCGGTACTAGAAGAGTGTATCCACCCACCATATAACTCATTGGTAGATATACAAGTACACTATCGCGATCACGAAATGAAGGAGGTAGACGATTAGGATCGTCCTGAGTCATAAAGCCGATCAGCTCCATACCATTAATAGTAATGGCAACCACCTGGCCGAGACCTTCTTTATTGGGAGAGAAGAAGTCAAAGAAGTCGCGAAATGCGCGGTAGATTGATTTTATTAGGGGCAATCGATAAAGAATTTTTTCTCCAAATGAAAAAAGTTTCTGCACCAGATAAGCATTCATCATCAGACCAACAATGAGGACAACAATAATGCCAACTAACATACCAAGACCTGGAAAATATTTGCTGCTTGGAAATAAGAATTTGAATGCATTACCCATCACTTCTTCTGAAGAAGTTCCCAACCAGTACAACAGATAAATGGTAAGTACCACAGGTAATAGAGTTATAAATCCGGTTAACAGCGCTTTACTTAGAAACTTAAACATGTCTTCTCCTTTTAGAAGCTGTACTTATACTATAGATTTCTGAGAGGGGTTACTATATTTTAAATCCTGCCAAAATTTTTGTTACTGCTGCTATTAATCTGTGGCGGTCTGTATTATCTTGGTTTGTAACAACCAAGGAATATGCCTATGTTCAAGCTATCGTTACTATTTTTAATCGGCTTTTCTACTAACATTAATGCCAAAGAATTACCCGACCCACTCGAGGCTGGCTGGCAAGGAAACAAGGTCTGTGAGAAATTACATGAAGATGAACAACAACGAATTCTTCGTTGCACCTTCCCTCCTGGAGTCGGCCATGAAATGCATTTTCATGCACCTAATTTTGGTTACACTATTCAAGGTGGCAAAGTGAAAATAACTGATGCAAAAGGTGTTCGGGAGGTAAAGTTAAATACGGGTGACTCACATCGCAGCGCTAAAGGAACACCTTGGCATGAGATTGTGAATATTGGCGAGACTACGATTATTTATCTTCTTATTGAGGTGAAGTAAAGAGTTCAGAAGTAAACTTGACAGGACCAAAAGCGAAATCAGGTTGGACTTTTCGATTTACAGAAGTTAACTTGTTAGTAATGAATAGACCATTGGAGCCGAATCCTTGCCGGATTTTTTTGCAGAATTAAAAAGACGTAATGTCGTCAAGGTAGCAGTGGCCTATTTAGCTTTGGGCTGGGTTGTCATTCAAGTAACTGATGTCGCGGTTCCTGCGCTCAATTTACCTACGGCACTGAATAGCATTGTAGTTTACATGGGCATTATTGGCTTACCCTTTGCGCTCTTTTTTGCTTGGGCCTTTGAGCTCACTCCGGATGGTGTTAAGCGCACTGAAGATGTTGATGTTGAACAGTCGATTACAGACCAAACCAGCCAGAAAATTAATTATTTGATTATCGCCTTACTTAGCATCAGTGTTCTCTGGTTACTCTACGATAGAGAATCGTCGAGTTCTACATCCATCAACGATGGTCAAGTATTACCTTCCATTGCAGTTTTAGCATTTGCTGATTTTAGCCCGGATCAGGATCAGGAGTATTTCGCCGATGGTATTTCAGATGAGATTTTAAATCTCTTAGTTAAAACACAGGGCATGACCGTTACTGGTAGAACCTCTAGCTTTGCATTTAAAGGCAAGGATGACGACATTCCAACCATAGCAGGTAAGCTCAATGTTGAGCATGTATTGGAAGGCAGCATCAGTAAATCGAATAACCGCATTAAAGTGACCGCGCAATTAAACGATGCCAATGGAGTCCATCTATGGTCAGAAACCTATATTCGTGAACTTACCGATATTTTTGATATTCAAGAAGAAATTGCATCCGAAATAACCAAAACACTGGCCGAATCAGTTGGTGTACCGATAAAAACAGCAAAGGTATCACGTACCGAAAGTATCGAAGCTTATGAGCAGTATATGAGAGGACGTGAACTCTTTATTAAGCGAGGGCGTGTCAATCTAAGTAAAGCAAGTCTATTGTTTCAACAAACCTTAGCCATTGATCCAACTTACGCACCTGCCTGGCGTGCGCTTGCTTCAGTCTACTCCGTCATGGAATCTTATGATAATACGGCAACAGATGAGGAGGTTGAATTATGGCGCTCCACAGGAATAGCAGCAGTAAATAAAGCAATTGAATTGGCACCTAATAATGCCGAGAGTCACGCGACGAAATCATCTTTTCTTACCTATAGCTTTGATATGTCAAACGGCATGGAAGAAATTGTTAAAGCAATTAAACTATCACCCAATAACCCATATGTTTTAGACTTGGCTGCGCAGACATTTATAGAATTGGGGTATTTCAAGCGAGGTGAGGAACTTTCACGGAAGGCCGTTGAGCTTGACCCTCTTGTTGCGATTTATCGAGTGACATTATCTAGACTCTTATTTTCCCAAGATAAATTTGAACAAGGCCTAGAGCAAGTTCAGAAAACCATTTTGCTTGATAAGCAAATGCGCTTTGCGTACTTTCAAATAATGTCTGAGTACATTTTGCGCAAAGACACAGCAAAAGTTCGTGATTATTTTGAAAAGGTACAAGCAGCAGACATTCCTATTTTTCTAAATGCTAAACAACTAGAGCTAATTATAGAAGCCCTAGAAATAAACTCAATAAACCTCCTTAGCGAGGAGGATTTAAATCCTTTGTGGATATGGGCTGTCACAGAGGCAATTGATAATACAGAATCACTCAATCTCATCGCAGCCGAATTATGGGACGATAAATTCAGAACTAACACGTTTTTATTTGAACGTATTGGATCAGCAGCGAACACTCAGCGCTGGAAACAAGAAGTACGTGATCTTAATGTTTATGATGTTTGGCTGAAACATGGCTTTCCGGAACACTGTAAATCAATTAATAGTGATGATTTTGAGTGTATCCCCTTTATGGCTTATAGAAAGGCTGCGGACTAGCTCAGCAATTGTAATTTTAAACATGCCAGTAATTTATTCATCTCATCACCTATACAAAGAGAAGAAAAATAAGACCTAGAATGGTTTTTGATTTTACCGAGTTAGCTAGCTCTGATGAGTTTCGCACCATAATAAATAATTCGTTATTACTTCAGCGCTTGATGCTGGACTACAGAAACAATCAACAAGAGTTAAACATGGAGCTTATCAAACGTCTGGAATGTAATATCGATAAAACACCTTGTGAGCCAGTGAATAATAATTACAAACGTAACCTACTGGTTTTGGATTAATTCTGAGTTAATTCGGTATATAGACTGGGATGATGGTGTCCCTGCTCGGTTGTTAACAAGGTTATTCACTATAGCGATATTTAATAACTAGTGTATTTTTCTTGCCAAATAAATCGTATGCCGGCTGCCTTTTCCAATTCTAGCGCGTACGGTTTTAGTCTCGACTCTGAAATTTGCTTTTTTTAGCTTATTAGTAAACCGGGGATCATGCCAGGCTGACCAGACGGCAAGTACTCCACCGGAAGTTAATTGCGAGCGGATTTGATGCAAACTCTCAAGCGAGTAGAGATTTTTGTTTTCTGCATGTGTAAATCCCTCTGGACCATTATCAACATCAAGTAGTACGGCATCATATTTAGTCTGATCGTTTCTGAAAAGTGTGGCCACATCGCCCACATAAACTTCAGTACGAGGGTCGTTAAGTGGAAAGCCAGCACACTCACCTAGTGGCCCTTTGTTCCATTCAACAACGGTTGGAATCAATTCCGCAACAATGACTTGTGATGACGCTGTGACTGCCTTAAGCGCTGCTGCCAGTGTGAATCCGATGCCTAGGCCGCCTACCAGCACTTTAGCTTGTTCGGTATTTTTTAAATGCGCACAACCCAATGTTGCTAATTCTTCTTCAGAATTGTGCATGCGACTATTCATCAACTCACCACGTACACCGACCATATGAATGGAAAATTCATTATCACGGCGAGTGAGTTTGAGCTGGCCGCCATTATTTGGAATGTCAGCAATACCTAGTTCTGTCCAGGGGATCATAAGCGTTTGGGAATATTGAATTTAATAGCAGTTTAATTTACCACAGCTGGTTAACTGAGAATATGGCTTTCTAATCATTTGTGAGTATTTAGCTAAAACACAGTAAATTATTTATACAGGCGTGATTTTTCCAGTACCACCATTTCGTAATACAGCATTCCAGACATGTCGCCAGATAGTTACATTAATTTCTGGTTGTATACCTCGATCTAAAAACCACTTCTCAATAAATGGTGCTAACCCTGGAAGATTATCAATGGTTGAATCGATGTCACTCATACCAAACCGAAGGCTACCCTCAGGCAGTAAATCGGTACTCTGCTGAATGACCAGATTCCCCCATACACTCAGGTAGGCGGATGCCAGTAATTCAGCCTGTTCCTTTTCTAGTGGATTTAATTTAGTTTTTGGATCATGTAGTTTCGTTCGTAACTCTATTATCCCTGGCATCTCAAGTTGTAATTGTGAAATATCAAATATAGATCTGGCGTTGACCATGCGTGAGTCTCTCTCGGCGATACGATTTGATTGGTCTAATTCCACTACCAAAAATATTAAGCCAATCATCACACCAAAGTTTGCAAATACACCCAGCCAGTTATCGAGTTTATCCAATTTCAATTTCATCTTTGTCTATTCTTGTTAATCAATGAACAGAAAGCATAACAGTGCTATGAAAATGTGCAAGGAAATCGAACAGCTGCGAAAGTAATATTTGAATCACTCTTTCAAGCCCAGAATGATTCCTAAATTATGCGCGCATTCTGAGATCAAGACAGCTTGCGAGCATGCTAAGGACATAAGTCACTTATAGAACGTCAACAACTAGTTTTATGTTTTAACTAAGGCTGTTTGTGTGAGGATATCCAATATAGAGACCTTAGTTTTAATAAAGGAGATGATTTTCCAGTTTAGAATAATGATTGAAATTAGACCTATTACAAAATATGATTCCTTAAATCCAGTCAGAAAGATTAAGTAAGCACTTAGATAAAAAATAATCGATGTTAATAAAGATCTAAACATAATTCGTTTGGTTAGATGTGAACTACTCTTAATGTTTATATATGCTCTCTGAATAAACAGATCGCCAAATGTTCTACGTTTTGACCGTAACAAGGTAGATATATTGAGAACTGTATGCCCAACCAAGATAGACACAAAGATGATCCAGGTGTTAGTAATTTCATACAGATTTAGTATCACAAAATGAGTGAATAAATAACTAACATAAAATGTGATCGTAAATGAGAAGATACTCAGAAACGAGGTTATTGTCGGATTTGTCCCTAATGCAGTGTTAGAGAGAATTTCAGTATTCATTTATATATTTGAACCATAATTAAGTTTGAATACTAGTACGCAAATATCAGGCCACTTATAAAACAGCTTTTAAATCAGCAGGTTAGTTTTAAGGATTCGGGGTGTAGTGTAAAAACCTACGAAATATTAGTCAGTATCATCACTACTCACCCAATGACTGACAGAAGGGCTGTCGAATTGCTCTTGAATAGGGACGCCCAAATATTACATTTAGCATGATGCCGCGTTGACTCAAGAGATTGCGGTCCTATATGATTGTTTTTTTATCAATAGTTGAGTTTCCAATAACCATGGATATGAGTAATGTCTAGAGTACAACAACCAGAGAAGAAACCTTGTCCTAAATGCGGACACTTATATCGTGTGACCATTTCCTGTAAGAACTGTGGAGCATACTTAGGTGAACCTTCTGGTGCAGGAAAATTGTTTAAAACAGTGGGGTTAGGGATTTTAGCCTTTTTGCTCCTATTTTTTATCATTCCTTTCTTTTTATAACTACCACCAGACTGATAATTTAAGGTATTGATAAGTTATCGCTCAAGAGATGCCTGTCCTACACTATTTTAATACCGGAACACTAACAATTTGAGAATGTGTCAAAAGTGACACAGTATGAAAAATGCGATATTGACTAGTTAATGCTGAAATCAGATTGGACTTTTTAATTTGCAGACGTTAACTTGTCAGTATCCTTTTGTACCGAATCGATGTATTCGGTATACACAACACTACAAAAATTGAGCTATTAACGAGGTATGATAATGAAAATTTCTTTGAAAACCCTATTAATTACATGTTTAGTTGCCCTGTCCAGCGTAACGTATGCAGAAGAGAACTTGCGTATTATAGACAAGGACACCTCATTTGAGGCAACAACAACTGATGGCACGGTGACCATTACTCGGAAAATGACACCCTGTGCAAAAAACACAGGCTGGTTACAACCACTGATTCCTGCTCCCGGCATTGTTCCTGTTACAGAAATAGAAGTACTGAATGCCATTAATGACCCAGATATGCTTTTAGTTGATATGCGTACATTAGAGTGGTATCTCGAAGCGACCATTCCCGGTGCTATTCATATACCTTATACCGAAATCGCTATGCGAATGGATGAATTAGGCTGCATCAAAAAGGATGGAAAATTTGACTGTGCCAATGCTAAAAAGGTTCTAGGTTTCTGTAATGGCCCGGTATGCCCTCAAAGTCCAACTGCAATGAAAGCCATGATTAGAGAGGGCTTCCCAGCAGAGAAAATTTACTATTACCGTGGCGGTATGCTTGATTGGGACGTGTTAGGTTTAACTACTGTGGAAGGTGAAATGTAGATACTGGATCAAGCCTAGTAGTTAAAAAATAGATGATTTTGATCATATTAAAAATCGCCCTTTTAAAAAAGGGTATTATTTTGAGGAGTAACGCATATGAAAAGCATATCAATAAAGTTTTTATTTCTTAGTATTTTGTTAGCACTATCAACTGTAAATACGTACGCAATAGAAAAGGTTTATCATACTCCTGAGCCAGTTACAGGCGTCTCCGATACATACGGCTCAAAGAAGGCAGCTATGAGTATGGCTAAAACAGATGCCCAAAAACAACTAAGAAAAATATGTAAGTCATTAGGGTATGGTGCTGTTTCAAAATTCAAGTACCACTGGGATCGTTGCGATAACTCGATTAAATGTGAGATCTCTGTAACAGGACAGTGCTATAAGTGGGAATGACATCATAATTTGAGCATTCGAAAAAATTAATTGCGCAGGTTAATTTTAAGAAGCTAACCTGCCAACACCGCAGTCAGTACCAAGAGGACGCACAGATTGGTTAATTAAAAATACCGGTTGCGAAGCCAAAGTCTGCTTCGCAATTAAGTTTTTGATCATCGTTAGTCGCACTTTCAAAGCAAATAGTTCTTCCCCATCTGAGCAACACGTCATAATAAAAGTTACTGTTACACTCATCTCGGGATCTAATGGCATCTCTTCCGTAAGAATAAGCGTTTGCTCGAGTAAGATCACATGGATACTTATTATTTGAAGAGCAGTTTTTGGTATCAGCTAAAACATCTAGGTAGCCTTCGCGTAAATTTTTATAGTCTAGGCGAGCGCAGAATGAACTCATTTGTTTTTGCTGTGGTTTGCTAAAAGCTTCAAAAAAGCTCGGTTGTTTCGTTTCGATAATTTTAATATTGCGCACATCATCTCCTAACATACAGGCTATTCTTCTTCGTTCATTGCTAATGATGTTACAGTTTTGGCTCGTTTTTCCTATGTTGTCAACAGCATCATGAGAGGCTGAAACTGCAGCCAAGTGATTGTAAAAACCTTGGCGTTCCTTTGCATGTGCGAGCATGGACTTTGCGCCTTTAATATTATTTTCTACCGCTTTATTAAGCCAATAAATTGCCTTCGAGTAATCTTTTTTTACGCCATCACCATAGGTGAATAATACGCCGAGATTTTTCTGAGCAGAGCCATTGTCTTGTTTCGCTGACTTTAAATACCAATAAGCTGCTTTGGTATCATCTTTAACGACAAAATTTCCTTTTTGGTAGTAGGTGCCAATAAAATTTTGTGCGTCCGATTGATTCTGGTTAGCAGCCAATATAAACCAGTTAAAAGCATACTCATAATTCTTGTCGAGATGATGAATGACTGCTAACCGATACTGGGCTGATCTATTGCCTTGATCAGCAGATAATTGATACCACTTTTTGGCTTGCTTTATATCTTTAGTAACACCATAGCCATGTTGCAACATATAACCTAGATTATTTTGAGATTTTGAGTAATTTTGTTTTGCAGCACGCTCATACCACTTATAGGCTTTGGAATAGTCTTTCTTTTTAAGCTCTCCAGCGTAGTAACTATAACCAATATGATTTTGTGCCTGAGCAAAACCGGCGTTAGCGGATTCGCTTATCCAATGGAAAGCTTGTTGTTTATTTACTGGAACCCAAATACCGCTTTCGTACATCACGCCCAAACAATATTGTGTCTTGATAATTCCTTTATTGGAAAGGTCTTTGTAATAGGTTAGCGTTTTTGAAGGATTTACGGAGGCACAATACTCTTGCCATATAGTATTGGCACTTAATATTGATGTGCCCAGAAGTAAATAGATGAGGACAACTAAATAAAAGCTATGATTTCTGTTCATATTAATATCAATTCAATTATTGACCATAGGCTCTTTTGGCAGCTTTATGGCACTTAGACCACTTTCTATTTATTTTAGAAATATCCTCACTATAAGTTTTTCTTGCTTTGCCAATGCACTTTTTTTGTGCAACGTGAACTGAATGTGGAGTAGAAGTATCACGGATCGGATGCTTTTGTTGACACTGGCGTATACGCTCATCTCTATTTTCTGAGGCATAGTCTTTGGCCTCTTTGCTTAGTTCATCACAGTCTTCCATTGCTTGAAGGTGCTTATCTACATCTTTCGCAAAACTCATCGTAGACAGTACACATATTGAGATTAAAGCTAGGTAAGATAATGTTTTCATATATCTGTTCTCCGTTTGTATAAGGTTAATAAATACCGCACGTCTCTTAAAATCCACATTTATCCTTTGGTATAGAATCTGCTGAGAAATAAATTTCCTTAGACTATTTGCTCATAGGATGTTGACACAATTAAAATAAGTGAAATTAATACTAGTTTAGAATTATTCATGGGGATCCTTTTTAATTGTAATATTAATGTCCAACACTACATTGCTGCCATGTTTCCAGCCCAATACACATGCTAAAGCTCCAACAGCGATGCCAAATCCAAATACAACCACTGGATGTATCGTAGTGATCAGTTGAACCACATTAGCCCAAATTGCGGTCTGACCTGCAGTTGCATATAAAGAATATATTAGAGCCACTATTGCAGTAGCTAATAGCCAAGGCCAACCATCGCGCCTGTAAAGCGCGTATAGAGTCAGTGGGATTAACAAGCTAATCACAATGGAAAAATTGAGACCGTAGCTCTATTAATTGTTGCTATTATGCTTTCTGTACAAATAATACACAAAAACTAAGAATCGAACAAATCACAACAGCGCGGAGGTATTGAATAGTTAACATCCAGAAACCCATAGTGCAGGGATGAACATCTACAAACAGCACCAAACTCAAAGTATGTTAGGCTTACCATAGTTAATAAGTCATAACCTCTGGAGAGCGTTTAAATGGATCGTCGTCAATTTATAACTCGTTCAGTGGCATTGGGTACAATTACAGCCATACCTTGGTCATTCAGCTTGGCAGACAGTACACAGTCCATACTTAAACTGAACTCAAATGAAAACCCTATCGGAATGTCTCCCAAGGCGCGGCTGGCAGCTCAGGATGCGCTCAAAATTGCCCATCGATATGGCGATGGTATCGCACAGAAATTAATTGCTGAAATCGCCCAGATTGAAGAGATCAGTGACAAAATGGTAACTCTAGGCAATGGTTCTACTGGGATTCTTGAAGCGGTAATGCGTCAGCAGGCGTTAAAGGGGGCAACTTTGGTTCAGCCATCTGTAACCTATGGTGATGCCAGCTGGTTTGCGAAAACTGCGAATATGCCTCAGGTAAAAGTCCCCATGCTAGATGGCTTCAAAATGGACATGCGCTCTATCGAAGCCGAGAGTCTCAAAATCAAAGGGCCGGTAATAATTTATTTGGTAACGCCTAATAATCCGACAGGCCTGCTGTCTCCCTTCAAGGATATTGAATCCATGGTCCGTCGTGCACCGGACAATGTTTTCTTTCTTATCGATGAGGCATACCATGAACTTGTCACTGACCCAGCCTATCAGAGCTGTACCAAGCTTATTCAAGAAGGATATAAAAACCTGATTGTGACACGCACCTTCTCAAAGATATTTGCCATGGCTGGCATGCGCCTTGGTTATGGCCTTGCTGTTGAGTCGGTAATCAGTGATATCCGCCGTCACTATTCAGACTGGTCGGTTAATGTTCCAGCGGTGCAGGCGGGTAGAGCATCATTAAAAGATGAAGCATTTAAGGCCGCATCACTGAAGAGTAACGAGGATGCCAAGAAAATCACTCAAAGAGGCTTGGAAGCTCTGGGACTGAAGTACATCCCGACAGAAGGTAATTTCTTAATCCATCAGATCAAGATGGATTTGAAAGCCTATCAAAAAGCCATGTTCAGTCAGGGTATTCTAGTTGGCAGGGATATGAATCTTGGTTATGGTTGGAACCGCTTATCTCTTGGGAGCCCCGATGAGATGCGCCGTTTTATCAATACCCTAGGTGAGATTCAGGAGCGGAACTGGAGTTAGCATTAATCAGAGCTATGGTTATCAAATCATAGTTTAAGTTATAAACTCAACCTACTGCGCTACAAACAAAACTTTGAGATACTTAGTTATTACTTCACTATGATATATTAACTCAATAGAAAAGTTGATTATGCTTTTTCATTTTCAGAAATTAACTTGTCAGCACCTTATTTGATTAGTGATTATCGCAATACGGATGTTTGATAAATAATCGTAGGTCCAATCAGTACATTCAATCGATTCTGGTTATCAAGAAACCATTTTTCTTCCGTAAGATCATTAGCAATAAAGGGTAAAGTAAATAGCTTTTGATAGGTATTACTGTCATAAACTGCTTTGCTAGTGACAAGTAAATCATTGGCTAACAGCATTCTAAAGTACTCATTGTGTGCTGGGGCAGTGTTTGAAAACTCAAACAGTAGTTGATTATTAGTTAGATCAAATACCTTATTAAAAACAAATAAGCGATTATCTAAACTCGCTCTAATAGGGAAATCCCTGTTAGTAAAAAAAGCATATTCATCGCGATTATAATCTAACAGTCCTTGCTCGATTTGTATGCGCTGCTCAATGATAGGTGATTGCGAAAAGTCGCTTTCAATGATAGCGAAAGCTTCCTGATAATCACCGATCACATCAATATAAGAACCGGTTATAAGGGTGTAAGTTTGATTTTGAGTATTGCGATTAATCGCTTTCGAGTTTACTTGACCATAATCACTTAAACCCAGGTCTTTGATACTTTTATCACTGAAGTTGAATAAATTAACAGCGAAATTAGTCAAAGATGATGTTAGGTTTGGACTGATGTCATAATATAAGATTAAATCATCATAACAATCTACTCCAAATATATTCTTGGCATCCAAAAACCATTCTTGTTGAAATGCAAAAGAGTCATCTAACTGAACAATTAATCGTTCATAATGGGTCTCTACTCTGGTCTTAGTAAAATATAGTTCATCGGTATTTTTATCGATGCACAGATTACTGTGTCTCGTTGCTAATGGCTGGCTATAGAGTTTATTGCCCATTGGGTCAAACCTAACTAGTTCATCCGTATCGTGACTTGCCTTATATCCAACCATATCACCATTACTAAGCATGCCAATTTCAGTAATGGGAGTATCCAGAGTAATGATTTTACCCTTATCTTCTAGAGTAAAACCTAACTGTAGTTCTAGTTCTTGTCCTGGTTGCACATAGCTGGCAGTTGCTGTGTATAAAATTACAAATAAATCTAAATTATCCAGTTCAAACAGTGTTTTAATCTGGTTGATACCTGCTGCTTCAATGGTGAGTTGATGTTCATTAAGAGTAACGAACTCAGGCGCAATCGAGAAGTTAATCGGATCAAACACGCGTACAGCAGTACTAGTCACATCCTTATTGAAAGTTAGGGTTATATTTTGTTCTGTTGTCTCTAGTTGCTGCGTTGAGGGTGAGATATCAACCAATACGAGTGGTGTGACTTTCTGTATTTCCTCAAAGATTAAGCGGTTATTGATAAGCCGGAATAATAGATCCTCAACCACTTCATAGGTCAGAGCCGAGCCACTAAACCCAGAAGACGAAGATAGGGTTATCCATTCATTATTAAAGGATGCGGCAATATTTTCATTACCCTGAGTGACGAAGAAATTACCGGTAATATTTCTATTTGAGTAGTTAGTAGTAATAGGAAGATCGGTAAGGAAAACAATACCTTCCAAATCAGCATTTACAGCATAAGGGTCACTGGTGTAGCGACCATCAATGTTTAACTCGTACATATACCCATTGCTATTGGGGGTGGGTGACTCATATTGAGTTAGAGTCCCTTGAGTAATTGATTCGTATTGATTGTCAGCAACCATCAATGAAAAGTCATCGATAGTAACTTCCTTACTTTTTAGTGCGCTTATAGGATATTCAACACTAGTGTCTTGCCATGATTGTTCGCTTGAAGAGCTCATGTTGAAACGAATTTGTGCCACACCGCTTTGGTTATGGGCGCCAACAAAAAACTCATTTGAAGCCATTGTTATAGTAAATTGTTGGATAAGCTTTTGATTTGAATTGACCAACACTTGATCATACTGGGTTAGATCAAAGCTAATGCTAACAGCGGCGTTAATAACCGTAGTTTCTGCACCTGAAGGCGAGGGAGGAGTTAATAAACAGTCATTGAATATTACTGTACCAGAATTTGCTAACTTACTGGAGGTTTGTAAATTCCATGACACGGTGCCGCCTTCTGGACAATTTCGAACCGTAATGCCGTCCGGTGCATGGTAAAACCATATAAACTCGGATTCTATCAGTTCACTTACTTCAACTACACCTTCTGTTAAAAGAATCATCAGTGTACCAATTTCTGGAGTATTGGTTTCTGTGAATACAGTCGGTGCTGGTGGTGGATTAGTTGTTGTTGGTGGGGGGTTACTGGTAGACGAGTCCCCTCCGCCGCCACAGGATGGTAATAAAAGTACCAATAATGCAGTTAGAAACACTTTAATCACACATGTGAGCTTCGCCATGTGAGGTTAGTCCTTTAAATTATTTATTATAGAAATCGCGGGTATAGTACCACAGGTAATAAAGTTATAAATCCGGTTAACAAAGCTTTAGTTAGAAACTTAAACATAGGTTCTCATTCTAGGGGCTGTTGACCACTAAATGCTATACACTGTGTTCATTAATTTGAATTAAATGCAAACCTTTGGCTTTCACTTTAGCGGTTAATTTAAGTTCTTGATGTTGCTGCAGATAACGAGAGATATCATCCAGGGTAATTCGCCCCTCGACCAATTCCATTAAAGCACCCATCAGATAGCGTATCATGTGTTTTAGAAAGCCATTTCCAATAACTTTAAGGTAATACATGTTGTCAGCTAATGGTAAAAAATTGGCTTGATGGATATCACAGTAAGAAATCTGTCTGTAGGTTGTGCTTATGTGTTTATCGCGGCTACTGAAATTATAAAAATCATGCTGGCCAATAAATAACTGACAGGCTGAGTGCAGCAAAGCCAGAACATCAGGATCATTGATGTTGATTGGTAGGTGCTGAGCAATATCACAACTGGCTACATTATCAACTGGTGCGGTATTGAAGTAATAATGGTATTCCTTACTAATACTGCTTTTATTGGGTTGATAGTCTTTTGTTGAAGGCTCGCAGTTGCGAATTCGGATATCGAACGGCAAAACAGAGTTGAGCCCCAATAATAGATGCTCTGGACTAATTGCTAAAGGAATAGTTATTTTTGTGATTTGACCTTGAGCATGAACACCTCCATCTGTGCGGCTAGCGACTGAAATAGTACAGGGTTGATAGTTTGTCATTTTCTTCAGACACTTTAAAATTGTACCTTCAATCGTTGGCTTCTGTTCATCCAAAGTATCTTTGGATTGTGCCTGCCAACCAAAATAGTGTGTGCCTTTATAGGCGATTGTAACGCGATAGTAGTGCATTCTGATTATTAATCCCGATGAATTCTATTAATTATCTCAAATCGATACTTGCTTAAAGCTATGGCTTATCAATGTTGCTGTTTAAATGTAGCATACTTAAGGAAATGCTTTACTTAGGTATTGACAAATTAACTCACAGATACCCTTAGTTCAAGGAGCTATTGACAAGTTAACTTGTCAGTAGCCCTTTGATAGCCAGTGGGAGAGGTAGTGGCAGTTTTAGGAAGTTGGCGCGCTGGATTTTTTGGGAGTCAGGAGTTAGTTTGTCTGCACGTTTTAGTGCACTAAATTAAAAATAGGTGAAAAAGATGATTAGGTTATTTCACAGCGCAATATTATTAATATGCCTGTTCCTTACAACAACTTGCTCAAGCATTACTCTTGCCTCAGAACAGCCTGACATGTCAAAGGTTGGCTTTGTTCTTTATACTAAAAGTTCTGCTCCAGGCACTCTAAATGCAAGGTGGATGTACGGAAATAAGTACCGTGGGCCAGGAATAGCAACAGGTGGACCTAAAGAGGGCTATGCGGGAAGTTACCGTGTCCGTTACTTCTATGAGAATGGTGATTTTTCAGATGAATATGATCTTGTTATAGAGAAAATTGGAGATATTTTCGAGGTGTCATGGTTCATTGATGGAGAATTAAAGGCCGTTGGTGTAGGCATGGAGGTTGAAAATGGGTTGGCAGTTGGCTGGTACAGATAAGGGAGATCCAAAGGCTTAATGTGACTACACACATCATATCAATAATATCCAGCGATGAGCGTCAATATGCATCCGTGTTGTCTCAAGAGATGGCTGCTGCATATTATTAGTGCTAGTCATTAACATCTTAACCTGATGATTTTATTGATTTGTCATGTTGTGTCGTTAAAATGTCGTTAGATATAACTAGATATAAAAATAAAGAGGAACATAATTCGCCTCGTTGTTTTCAAACTCTTAAAGGAGAGCGATTTGTTTCTTTCAACAAATAAATTAAAAATGTTACGTAGTGAAAAAGGCTGGTCACAAGAGGTACTCGCTAAAGCTACTGATTTATCAGTAAGAACAATTCAACGTATAGAAGCTGATGGTAAAGCATCTGCTGAATCAACACTTGCTATTGCATCTGTTTTTAACGTATCTCCTCAAGCATTGAGAGCAACTTCTACAGAAATTGAAGTTAATTGGACGAGGAAAATGATTATGAAAAACTTAATTGCATTGTTAATGATATCTGGAGCTGTTGGGATGTTAATTATTCTAGGAGCTAATGTAAAAAATTACATGGATATAGCTTCAGGCTTATATTTAATTCTATTCTTATATGCTGCGACGATCATAACCTTTGGAACAAGCGGAATGTTTAAGTCATTATCTGGACTTAAGTACTTGTTTACAGAAGAAATGGTAGGAGGAACACAAGCTAAATATCTTGGAGAGGTATACAGTAGTCAGGTTAAATTTTTATATGGTGGAGCATTAATTGGGTTAATCATTGGCTCTATTGCAATACTTGGTAATATTGATACTTATGATAACTTTGTGTTTTTAAGAGCATCTGCGGTTAATTTAGTTGTTTTATTTTATGCTGCAGTATTGAGTGAGGGAATCTTTAGGCCTTTAAGTATTAAACTAAAGACTTGTGATATCAAAGAATAGCCATGTAGCACATAAAAACGTCAAGTATTGACAAGTTAACTCCAAGGAATCCATCGTTCAGGGATGAGCATTTACACAATACACCAAAACTTTTGGAGATTTTCAATTTAGTTTGTTGGATTTTATATTCAAATGATTATCTAGGGAGATGATGGTCGCCCTTCCAGACTTTTACAATTACGTACAGAAGGGCTGCCGACTAGCCCATCGATTATGAGTCGGATAAGTAAGTAGGACAGGCATACATTAGCCAACCTCTTGCACTGAGCACTTTCATAATTAAAGAACAATTGAGAATGCTAAGGGACTCTAGAGCTCGGGATACTAATGACTATAAATGTAAAACTTAAATTTCAGTTTTGCGTCAGTTCTAGGAAACCTACTAGGGTAACAGCTCGGCAAAGTCTAGTACGATGACTGCCTCAAAATCGTTTGATTTAGCGTCGATTGAAATATTAAATTTTTCGCACAGTCGGTTCACGATTGTAAGACCCACGCCAAAACCTACTGTTTTTTCTCCATTGATGCTGTTTAGTGTATTTGTAACAGTCACAGTTTTCCCATTGAGTGTGATTCTTGCAGACTTATTTTCACTATAAGCAATCGCATTGGAAATCAGGTTCCTAAAAATCACTTGTATTACTTCTGTGGGTAACTGAATTAGACAAGGTGTTTTGATTTTCAGAGAGATACAATCAGTGGAACCACCTATGACTTCGGTAAATGTTTTAACTGTCTCATTTAATAATAAATAGGACAGGCATACCCTACCTAACCTCTTGCTTAGAGCACCTACTTTGTTACTCAATTAATAAGCAAGCAAAGGACTTGCTTCCTCCATGAAACATATATCTAAGTAATTTCAATTCAGCATAACAAAATATTAGAGTGGTTCAATATTACGATTAAGATATGGGTGTCCTATGGAACGCTATGGAACGTTTTAAAAGGTTTCCTTAGGGCCAATGCATCTGGGGTTTTTTCCAGCAAGTTCTTTTAAACGATCAAAAGCATTTTCTAATCTATCGAAAAGATTGTTTTCACTATAGTTGTAATTAAAAAAAATGCGCATTTTATATTCAGAACTAGTTGTCTTTCGTACACGCCTGGAATCATGATAAATGTCAGTGCCCGCAGTCTCAAAAGAAAGTTCTAAATTAGGCCAGTCACCTGAGTATTCCCCTTGTTTAGTTACCTGTAGTATAGAAAAGTCTTTTAATTTGAAATTGTCATATACATGATATTTGACAAAATTTTTCTCTGAAGAATCACCATAAACAGGGCCTTGAAGATTACGAACAATAGGAATAAGGGTGTATATTTTGCACTCGGTTATGGTTAGTTTCGGTGGAGTTATACCTCCTGCTACACCTTCGTTAGTATTTGCGACTGTTTTTTTATCTGGAGTAAACCAAGGAGTCGAGTATTTATTGTACTTAGATAAAATCCAGTCTCTCGTTGCTTCAAAGGAGGGTTTCTCTGATAAGGCATGAGAAGGTGTTAAAAGCATAGCAACGATAACAATTGTCTTAATATATTTCATAGTTCTATCTTCCTTCTTAGAAAGCAATTTTTTCTTAATACCCTGTTAATTAATCTCCGACACCAGTACTTACAGGTTACCAAATTGCCAAATTCCAGAGTACATTCGTCTGCAGCCTTTCTGTTATGTTTCTATATTATCTCTTTTAGTTTATGACTTATCTTTTTTATTGATTGTCAGAATAATATAGGAATAACTTAGTTGATATATGCTTTTGCGGCTTCATAACATTCATCTAAATTATATTGAATATCTTCTCCTGTAATTTCAAATTCAAGATTGCTGTCATTCTTACATTCTCTATACGCTTCTTTTAGTTTTTCTCGTTCATAGTAATCATGATGAGAAGTGTTCATTTTCTCGCATTTTTATTTTTTTCTATGAATTTCTTTCGCGAAAGTTGCATTAGTAAATGCAATAATTACTATGAGGGTTAACGACCGGAAAATCATAAATACCTCCAACTTGTAGTGTTATTGTTATATATGAATTGCGAATCAGACTGAATATATGTGCAATCGAGTCATAGAGGGCGCCGGTTTTTTGACTTTCTTAGATTGCAGTGCAAAAAGTTGTGTTAAGTTTCTGCTCCTAGCTAGAACTTGTCTTCATCAAATCCTTCAGTCAAAACACCACCATGGAGTCCATTGTAGTGCTTCAAAGCCCGTACAAGTTTTTGTAAGGTTTCGAGGTCAGCGCTGGTATCAATAGCCAGAAAATTAGTTGTGTCACTGCGCTCTTCAGTGGGTAAACCAGCACCTTTCAACCTTTGTTCCTTGACACAGTTGACCCGACCAGAACAGCTCAAAAATGTCGAACTACAAGTACTGTCGGGATCTTTGAAAATCTCCAGTTCTCCAACATCAAGTATCGAAATTTGTGCTTTACTGATGAAATATTGCTCGGGGCTCAGGTACACCTTTCTTGTGTAATCAATCTTGCCATCTTTAACTGAAATACTGCTAACATGTTCTTCTGAACCTACGCAACGTGTATACTTGCTCACAAATCCCTCTATATAAGCCTCAGTCTCTACGAGGCTTGGTTTGGACTTTGCCTGGACTGAAATTGAGGTCAAACTCAACAAAAGTATCGAAACAATTCCTTTTACTAAAGCTTTCTTCTTCTCATGCCAATTCATTTTCATACCCTAAATACTTTGCCAATTATGAACATGTAAACAGACCGTCTACTTGTCTGCATTACAGCCAACTATAACAAAAAATGCATATATCACCAAATTACCTCAACGCTCTGTATAACTCTGTTGGTTCTGAGAAAACCTTTCAACGTAATAAATAGGACAGGCATACCTTACCCAAACTCTTGCTTAGAGCATCTACTTTGTTACTCTTTAATAAGCTACCAAAGAATTTGTTTCTTCCATGAAACATATACCTAAGTAATTTCAATTCAGAATAACAAAATATTAGAATGGTTCAACTTAGGCCGACATTGCCATTCAATTACCAACAGGTTCAGGGCTAGGTATGTTGTCACTCTTGAATGTGAGCAGGAAGATGATGCTCCATAGGCAGCAGAAAAAGAATATGAATCCTGCAAAAAATAATGCCTGTTGCACACTGTATGCCTCAGCAATAGCTCCTAGGAATGGTGAAAGCACGGCAAAAATAACCCGAGTAATAAAGCTTCGAATCGACATCACAGTGGCACGCATGGAGGAGGGCGTGTATCGATTGACATAATCCCTTAATACGGGTGTCGCAACACCACGAATTAAATAAAAGATAACCAGTATCGCCAATGTCCACGGCATATTCTTAATACCGAGTAATAAATAACAACCACTTATAAATAACAAAATTGCAACCAGAAGAATACCAGTATCAATAATGGTCTCAACTTTATGAGCATAGAAGGATACAATCGCAACGACAGTATTGAGAGCAGCGCCAATAAGTCCAAAGTGAAAGGCACTGACAATTCCTACTGACATAAACAAGGGCTGGCTGAACCAAGCCATGGCCAGGGTTGCAGTACCAATAACTGCTGAAAAGATTATATAGTGCCTGAGAACAATATGCTTAACTAACGAATAGTGAATAATGTTTTTTATCTCATCAAAAGATGCTTTCCTCGCTACTGTACGGGTATTATTTTTTATTGGTTTATGAACACTAGGCTCTACTATCGTCAAGGCGGTAAGAAATCCAATTAAGGCAACAATAACCTGAGCATAGAAAGGTGTTCTCAAGCTGATTTCAGCCAAAAGCCCCCCTATAATGAAGGCCAGAGCTTCTGATATATTGCCTACTGCAACAATCCGACCTTCCAGTTTTACAAACTCATTCTCTCTCCCTAACTCTAATAAAGAATCATACATAAGGGCCGTGTCAGATCCTGAAATGAAACTTTGTCCAATACCCAATGAAAGTGCAGCAATCAGGAACCACTCAAAGTCAGATGACATTGAATAGATACTCATGCCCACTACAGCAAAAAATGTCCCAAGAATAATGGCGAGTTTACGTCCTAAAATATCTGCCACATAGCCAGAGGGAATTTCAATTAATGCAATAGTTAGGGAGTAAATACTTTGTATCAGGAATAAATCAGTAATGGTCAGGCCATTATCTTCATAAAATAGCCAGATGATGGGCATAATAAGCATTAGCCATTTAGATGCCTTTACGATGGCTAACTTCCAAATATTATGGTGCAGTTTCATATCTTATGTATTTAATAATTGATCTATTATCAGTCAGGAACGGTATGATAATAGTTTGTTGGATACTGTCAACGGTATTGACAAGTTAACTGTCAGAAATCCTTTTTTACCGAAAGCATTACCCATGTATTCGGTATGGAGCGAGTTAAATCAGGTGGAAATTTTCAATTTTCAGTATTGAAAATAAATAGGACAGGCATAAAATAAATAGGACAGGCATACCCTACCCAACCTCTTGCACAGAGCATCTACTTTGTTACTCTATTAATAAGCTACCAAAGGATTTGTTTCAAGGAGGAAACATGACCCAACCAAGAAGTCGCTTAGTCTCAGTAGAAGATACACCCTATTATCACTGTATTGGTCGCTGTGTACGCCGCGCCTTTCTCTGTGGTACGGATGAATTCAGTGGCAAGAATTATGAGCACCGAAGACAATGGGTAGTTACCTGTGTAGCCTGAGTTGGTTTATGAAATGTCTCAATGAATATATTTCGAGACGGGCCAATGCTGAAGAGCAGTGTACTGGTCACTTCTGGGAAGGGCGATTTAAGTCTCAGGCCTTACTAGACGAGGCTGCATTGATGTCCTGTATGGCCTATGTAGACTTAAATCCAATCAGAGCCAAGATGGCGAGCACGCCAGAACAATCAGACTATACCTCCATACAGGCGCGTATAAAGGGGCTAATCAAGCAGGCAAAAGGCAACACAACGCATGCTGAATGGTTATTGCCGATGATTGGTCAGGCAAATGATGGGGACGGCATTCCTCTTGACCTAGATAATTACCTCGCACTGGTTGATTGGACAGGACGAGCAGAGCATCTTAATAAGCGAGGGTCTATTCCAAACCATCTGGCACCGATACTAAGCAGATTAGCGCTCAGTGAAAGCAGCTGGCTGCAGTCGCAGAATCAATTTGGAATGCGGTATTGTCTTGCTGTTGGCTCAACTGAGCGCGTCAAAGCATTCGCCACTAGAGTAGGTAGAAAGTGGTTATCGGGGCAGGGAAAGGGTCGTCAGTATGGCTTTGGCTAGCTTTTTACCTTAAAAAATCTAGTTTTAATAATTTAAGAACAATTGAGAATGCTAAGTGACTCTAGTGCTAGGGATATTAATGTCTAGACATCACGTCTATTTAAAGGATGCCAGGGCAATCTCTTAACATCAATGCAAATCAATCAGGTAATGATACGAATATAGCATCTAAAAGTTAAGGTGATGTATAGTTTGGTTAAGAAATGACTGTCCTATTAATCGATTTATCGTGGTTAAGAAATGACTGTCCTATTAATCTTTTTTTAATTTTGAGAAGTTAACTTGTCAAGACCCTTAATGAGGGTTTCCTCTTGTTCGAGTGAATAGACTTCACCATCCATATGAACATCTAGCCAGGACTCAATTTCCGGTGAGCTATTACTACTGGCTGGCTGAAACCCATCTGAGTTAACAACGGTATATTCCGCTGCAATTACTTGTTGCCACTGCTGATCTATTTTACAAGAGATTACCTGTTTAGAGTTGGATATGTTGATATCTTCACGAATGACATATTCACGACATAATTGAGATTGTTTATTCTCAAAGGTCATTATAATTGTCATGACTGATGCATTCGCAAGTTGTATCTCTTGGCCTGACAGTTTTGTGTCAAGCGCCTCA
>Ga0316204_10002565_pt1 | contig 40426 bp, 31 predicted proteins | sample 6monrhotite_MG_2_FD_205661 | JGI IMG/M metagenome (GOLD analysis project Ga0316204, IMG submission 205661) | Microbial mat bacterial communities from mineral coupon in-situ incubated in ocean water Damariscotta River, Maine, United States -... | ecosystem: Environmental > Aquatic > Marine >...
ATTGCATCGGTCATCGTATGCACACCATCAGCGACCAAGGCAATCGAGTTAACCCAGAGCCCACCAATAATTTCCACCATCATATAACTGGCGGTAATGATCGCTGCAATTAAAATCTTCTTTTGATTTTTCTGATTCGGCTTACCAATATGATTATGATGGTGTGAAACAGGTTGACTATTTTCAGACAGACTTTCTTCAGCCATAGTAACTCCTAGCCTATTTTTTAAAACTCAATGGTTTTATCATACATAACTTCATTAATCGCATTCTATCACTTCGTTTTCGCTATCGCCCATGCCTGAACTTGATCGACTTGAGTATGGCGCTTAATATCGTGCGCCACTGTTTGCATGGTCGCCCCAGTGGTAATGACATCATCCACTAACGCAATATGCGACAGTCTATCAAAATATTCCACGTTCACTTGAAAGGCTTTTGTTAAGTTTTGATGACGTTGTTTAGCGGTTAAATGTGTTTGCGAAGGTGTGTCCTTAACGCGCTTTAGACACTTTGTTAATACGGGAATTTTCAGTAAGCAACCCAGCTCATTAGCGATAAGCTCGGCTTGGTTAAAACCACGCTTACGTCGCCTTAAAGGATGCGTTGGAACAGGCAGCAAAGCTTGCACCCCTAATGCGTCAAATTCTTCAGCCACCATTTCAGCCAATAACCGAGCATTGGCGGCTTTTTGATGGTATTTCAGATCATAAACCAGCTGGCTCAAAGGGTCTGCAAAATAAAAACCCACTTGCGTTCGATCAAAGGCGGGCGGCTGAGTAATGCAGGCACCGCATACCGTTCCTTCCCTGCTTGGTTCACAACAGATTGGACAGACCTCTTTCGGCTTTTCCAGTGTTTGCAGAATACTCTCAGACAGATCAAAACGCTCGGCTAATTGACGAGAGACCACACAAGTCGGCGGTAGTAACCATTTCTCTAATGCTTTCATCCAGCTCTCATCTCAACCTGCTTGATTAAGCTAGCCCGTAATCAGCCCAGCTTTTTACCTATTTAGAGCTATAATACGCCTTATTAAATGAGTATTCATTGACTAAAGTAAACGAACAATAGAGAGAACCCCATGGACATTTCTGGAAAAGTTAGAAACGACTGGACGCTTGAAGAGATTCGCGCCATTATGGATCAACCCTTTAACGATCTCATGTTCCAAGCTCAGAGCGTCCATCGCCAGCATTTTAATCCTAATGAAGTACAAACCAGCACCTTGGTGAATATCAAATCAGGTGGTTGTGCGGAAGACTGCTCTTATTGTTCGCAAAGTGCGCGTAATCAAACCGATATTGAAAAAGAACAGATGATGGAAGTTCAAGAGGTTATTGAACAAGCCCTTGTCGCAAAAGAGCGCGGTGCCACTCGTTTATGCATGGGAGCCGCATGGCGTAACCCCACAAAGAAAGACTTTCCACGTGTATTAGAGATGGTGCGTGTTGTTAAGGATTTAGGCTTAGAAACCTGCTTAACGCTGGGCATGCTAAACGAAGACCAAGTCGCTCAATTAAAAGAAGCTGGCTTAGATTATTACAATCACAATCTCGATACCTCAGAAGCCTTTTACCCTAAAATCATTACCACACGTAGTTATCAAGACCGCCTCGACACCATCGATAAAGTACAAGAAGCAGGCATCAATGTCTGTTCTGGCGGCATTATCGGCATGGGTGAACAGCATAAAGATCGCGCAGAACTCCTGCGTACCTTTGCCACAATGCGCATGCACCCTAATTCGGTACCCATCAACCTTTTAGTGCCGATAGAAGGCACGCCTTTAGCGCACATGAAAGGTCAAACCGACTCGTTTGAGTTTATTCGCGTGATTGCCGCTGCCCGTATTGTGATGCCACAAACCTACGTGCGCTTATCAGCTGGTCGCACAACACTCACCGATGAAGCGCAAGCCCTCTGTTTTATGGCAGGTGCCAACTCTATTTTCTACGGAGACAAACTACTGACCACGGATAATCCAGAATCCGACCATGATATTCAGCTCTTTAAAAAGTTGGGCATTCAAATGCAACAAAATGTCAAAGCAGAAATGGCGGCTAAAAAAATGGCCGAACAAGTTACTGAGCTGACGGCTTAATCGGATAAAAATGAAGTGACCCATTCATTATTAACCACTCCCTCTTGAAATCAATTATGTCCATTAAAGCCCGCTTTCAACCTCTCTTACAAGAGCGACTACAAGGTTCGCTCTATCGCAATCGTCCTTTAGTCACCTCTGCGCAAAATACCACTATGCAAATTAATGGCTTAAAGGTCATTAACTTTTCCTCCAATGACTACTTAGGCCTAGCCCATCATCCCGACATTAGGCAAGCCCTGATTGAAGGATTGCAATCGGATGACATCAGCTATGGTTCAGGAGCCGCACACTTAGTGACAGGCCATCACCTACATCATCATTTAGCCGAAGATGAAATCGCCGATTGGTTAAACTGTGAACGCGCACTGCTGTTTTCAACAGGCTACATGGCCAACCTTGCCGTGCAGCAAGCCTTAATGCAATCTAATGATATTATCTTGGCTGACAAACTCAATCACGCCTCCTTAATTGATGGCGCCCTACACTCCCAAGCAACCTTAAAACGCTACCCGCATTTGGATATGACAGCCCTAGAAAATCGATTACAGAAAGCGGCTCAAAAACATCAAGAAACGGGCGGTGTTTCCATGATTGTCACCGATGGTGTATTCAGTATGGACGGTGACTTAGCGCCTTTAAAAGCCATTCAACAACTCGCGCAAAAATATCACGCTTGGTTATTAGTGGACGATGCGCATGGCTTTGGCGTCTTAGGTAAACATGGCAAAGGCTGCTTTGAATATTTTGGCTTGGAACCCGATGAAAACACCATTTTAGTGGGCACCCTAGGCAAAGCCTTTGGTTGCTCGGGCGCCTTTATCGCGGGCAACTCGGTCTTAATTGAAACGCTCATTCAATTTGCTCGCCCCTATATTTACACCACCGCCATGCCACCACTCAATGCCTTAGCCATTCGTAAAGCCCTAAAACAGGTACAACATGCCCAAGCGTTACGTGAAACACTGCAACAACACATTCAGCAGTTTAGACAAGGCGCTCTGGATATTGGCTTACAACTATTGGATTCGCCAAGTCCCATTCAGGCCATCATACTCGGCCAAAGTGATACCGCTCTGGCTTGGAGTGAATTACTTAAACAACAAGGCTTTTGGGTGAACGCCATTCGTCCACCCACGGTACCTTCTGGACAAGCACGCTTACGTGTTACCTTATCTGCCAATCACCAACCAGAACAGATCAAGCAACTCTTAACCGCCTTAAAACACTGCCAAGAGACGCTTGGGGCTTTAAAAAACGACCAATTAACCAGTGAGTAAATAAAACCATGCTACACAATGAATCTTTTGGTCAAGGACCTAATTTATGCTTGCTACACGGCTGGGGAGCGCAAAACGCCATATGGCGCGATTGGGCACAAAGCTGTCTGGCTGAAAACTTTACCGTCACGCTGATTGAACTGCCTGGTTTTGGTAACAGTGAAACCCTAACGCTCAACAACCCTACAGCCAAGCAGCTTGAAAGCGCTTGGCTAGAAGCCATTCAAGCGGTGTTACCTAAAAAAACCCATCTGTTAGGCTGGTCTTTAGGCGGTTTATTAGCACAAAAAATCGCCTTACATTACCCGCAACAAATAGACAAACTGATCTGCTTAGCCAGCACGCCAAGGTTTACCCAAAATGATCAGTGGCAATATGGCGTTTCTCCCAAATTAATGAGCGATTTTATGAGTGCGATTACTCAAGACACCGTGCAAACGCTTAATCACTTTTGGAAACTACAGCTACAAGGCTCTGACGGAGCAAGACAACACATTAAACGACTTCTAGCCCTTTTAAAAGACTGCAAGCTACCCAGTTTAACGGGGCTAACACAAGGCCTTACGCTGCTCAAAGAGCTTGACTGCCGATCGGATGCAACAGCCATTCAAAGCCCAATCCTCTGGTTACTGGGTGAAAATGACCCCTTAATTCCTGTCAATTTTATTGAGGAATTTTTATCTAAAAACGGTACAATACAGCCCGCCCCGAAAGCCGTTATTTTATCTGGCGCTGGGCACATGCCTTTTAGGTCTCACCCTGTAGAGACAGCGAACGCCATTACCGCTTTTCTCCAAGACTGATAAACACGGTATATTTGATCATCAATAGCTTAGACTCCCTTAGAACAGAAGTGAATCCAATCACATGACTGAATCCAACTCAGATCACGTTGTCAGCGTTAATCGCCAACACATCAAAAAACACTTCAGCCATGCCGCACCCAGTTATGATGACGCGGCCATCTTGCAAAAAACCGTCGCCGAACGCATTGATGGACGTTTAGAACTCACCACCATTCATACTCAAACCATTTTGGACTTAGGCGCGGGCACAGGCTTGTTAACCGAAAAAGTCATGGCACGTTACCCAAATGCCCAACTGTTTGCCGTGGATCTTTCCGTCTCAATGCTCAAGCAAGCGGAACCCCGTTTGCAGAAGGCGCGTTTTCCGCAACTGGGTCAAACACTCAATCACTGGCTACAACAGTGTCAACTCAGTAAACCGCTGGTGTTCAAACAGGGTGCTGTGCCTATCAATGCCGATGTTTACCAACTGCCCTTTGCCGACCAAAGTGTTGACTTAATTGTTAGCAACCTTATGCTGCAATGGTGTGACGATTTAGATGCCGTGTTTGCTGAGTTTAGGCGTGTATTGCGCCCTGAAGGTTTGATCATGTTTACCACTTTTGGCCCAGATACTTTAAAAGAGCTCCGTCAAGCGTGGAAAGCCGCCGATCCTGAACAGGATCATGTTAATCAGTTTATTGATATGCACGACATTGGCGATGCCTTAATTCGCGCAGGATTCGGTCAACCCGTTATGGACATGGAACTCTTTACCCTAACCTATGACCAACCGATGGGCGTGTTAAAAGACTTAAAAGCCATTGGTGCGACCAACGCCAATTTAAATCGCAGCCAAGGTTTAATGGGTAAAACCCGTTTTCAAACCATGCTGAAGGCTTATGAACAGTTACGCAAACAAGGAAAAATACCCGCCACCTATGAAGTCGTACATGGGCATGCTTGGGCGGCAAACGAAGTGTTTAAAGGCCCTAATCGTAATAAAGCAGGTCATGTTGCAATTTCTTTAGAAACCTTTTCTGAGCAGGTTCAAACTTCAAAAGCAAGCAGCTCTACAGAAAAATTACGAGGCAATCTATGAACTATCACTTAAGCAATAAACCCTGTCTAGCGAGGGAATAGTTTTTTCTATTATGTCTTTCTCTAATCTCTGGTATGGTTATCCTGTTGAATTCGCTCACACATAGCACGGAGCTTGAAATGAAAAAAATTGGTAGCAAAATCTTACTTGGCTTTTTATTAGCTGGCCTTATTCCAATGTTAACCCTGTCTTTTATTATCGAAAAGGTTTCAGAAGATGCCATACAAGAGTTGACTTACAAAAAATACTCATCCATTAGGGATATAAAACAGGCCCAAATTGAGAATTATTTTAATGACCGTTATCGTGATATCGACCTATTAAAAGACATTGTGGTCGATTATTACAAAACACCTGGTGGATTGGAGCGTGCCATCAACCACGATATAGGTCATGGTAAAAACTTTTTTGAAGATTATATTGAAAAATATGGTTATTACGACCTATTTCTAATTGCCCCTGATGGACATATATTTTACACCCCCGCTAAAGAAGCCGACTACCAAACCAATTTACAAACAGGCCCTTATAAAGACAGTAATTTAGGTCGTTTATTCAGACAAGTTCTGACACAACAAGAAACCGCCCTAGCTGACTTTGAACCTTATGCGCCTTCCAATGGAGAACCCGCTTCATTTATTGCTAAACGTTTAATGTCTGGCGATAAAGTACTAGGTGTACTTGCTTTGCAAATGCCAATAGGTGCTATTAATGAAATCATGCAGCAGCGTTCTGGATTGGGAGAAACAGGTGAAACCTATCTAATCGGTTCTGATGGATTAATGCGATCAGACTCTTATTTAGCCCCTGAAACCCACTCTGTTAAAGCCTCATTTAAAAACCCTGAAACAGGCAAAGTTGAAACCGATGGTGCAACGCAAGCTCTAGCTGGTAAAACAGATGTACATGAAATTATTGACTATAACGGCAATCCAGTTATCTCGGCCTATGCCCCATTAGATGTCAAAGGGCTACACTGGGGTCTTTTAGCCGAAGTAGACGTGGCCGAAGCTTTCGCTCCAATTTATCATATTCAAAAATTAACCTTAATCATCGCGCTGCTAATGGCCATAGTAATAGCCATTTTTGCACTACTTTATGCTCGTACAATCAGTAGACCCATCATACAATTGACCCAAGCCATGAATGAAATCAGCACCCATTTTGACTTCTCAAAAAAGTGTACGATTACCGCTAAAGACGAAATTGGCCAAGCCGCCAATACCTTTAACATTTTATTTACCAGTGTTTCGCAAGCCATTACCGAAGTGAATCACACCATGGAAAAAATTGCTCAAGGTGAGTTTAATGGTCGTATTCAGGCCGATTTAAAAGGCGATTTAGGTGTTTTAAAAAATAATGTCAATGCCTCGGCAGACAGCGTTGAGTTCACTATGGATGAACTGGGTAATGTCATGAAAGCCATTAGTAATGGTAACTTCAAAGCACGCATGGATGAAAAAATCCCAGGTGAGTTCAGACGTACCGTGGATAATGCCATGCAAAGCATGGATACAGCCGTTACAGAACTAGGAAGCGTCATTACCAAATTAAGTCATGGTGAGTTTGATGGCCGTATTAGCACTGAATTAAAAGGCGATATGGACAAACTTAAAAATAACGTCAATCAATCTGTTGATCAACTAGAAGCAGGGATGACCGAAATGATTGATGCCATTGAAGCGCAAAGCCAAGGAGACTTAACCGTTCAAGTCAAAGGTCATTATGAAGGTGAATTGAATCGTCTAAAAGAAGCCTTTAATGGTGGTGCCGCTAAGCTAAATAGTGCCATGCAAAATGTTATGCAATCGGCGCAAAATGTCAGTGAAACCAGTCAAGAAGTGGCCAGTGGTAGCATGGACTTAAACGAACGCACACAAAGCCAAGCGGCTTCTCTTGAAGAAACCGCAGCTGCAATGGAAGAGCTAACGTCTACCATTAAAAACAATACAGACAATGCTAGAACGGCTGATCAACTGTCAAATAACTCTCGACAACAAGCCCTTCAAGGCCAAGAGGTAATGCAAGAAACCATTGAAGCGATTAGTCAGATTGGTGAATCCAGTCAAAAAATTCAAGAAATCATTGGTTTAATCGATAGCATTGCTTTCCAAACCAACCTACTAGCCCTTAATGCGGCTGTAGAAGCGGCTCGAGCAGGTGAACACGGACGAGGATTTGCCGTGGTGGCAGGTGAAGTGCGTAACTTAGCAGGTAAATCGGCCGATGCGGCAAGAGATATTAAAGGCTTAATTGATCGATCTGCGCAAAGCATCAAACTTGGATCGGATAAAATTGAGCAAACCAGTGATGTCCTACAAGAGATTAACAGTTCAATTCAACAAGTAAGCGGCATTGTAAGTGAAATTTCAGCCGCATCTCAAGAACAGCAAACAGGGGTAGAACAAGTCAATCTAGCCATTTCACAAATTGATCAAACAACACAGCAAAACTCCGCACTCGTTGAAGAGACTACAGCGGCCGCTGAAACAATGAACAATGAAAGTGCTCAATTAAAATCCACCATCTCTGCTTTTAAAACTAGTGGTAGCAGCAACCTTTTGTCCCGCTAACCATAGAGACTCATTTATCACCGAATCCCAACAAACCCTCTCTAAGAGGGTTTTACTTACCTAAAATTACCATAGAAAATACGGCCAAAACACATTACAACTCTATTATTTCCTAAATCCCTGAACATTCTCTAGCTAATGTTTGGAATGGCAACACCATCTCGTACACAAAGATAATTATTCTGCACACCATAAAACCAAGCCTAAAGCATGGCTAGGCCTCAAAGGGTAGGGGGGGGGGTAAGCCAACCTTCTCTGTAGTACAAACGGTCTACCTAGACTAGGATTTTCACAGATCGTACTTTTTAAAAGTGTTAAAATCACCTCAGTTATTTTATGTTAGTTAACTGTAGTCTTAAATAGTGGATTGACTAGATTAAGCACTAGGACTTATAATTAAATTAACGTAATATTGGATTTATAGTTTATTTTACTAATTGAATAGGTATAATTACCAATATTGGTTCTGATTTTCTACCTAAGTGCCATCATTAAAAAATAAACGTTGAGTTTGACTTAAAAGAGTTTTGATCTTTAGATTTTTGAGAATAAGATTTTAAAAAATCAAAGAGAAAGAAAATTAAATGCGTAATGTAAAAATAAAAATGGAGTATTAAATTGTGAAAAGTAGTAAAAAAATATTTGTAGCGGGTTTGTTAACCGTAGCGGTCTCTTCTGTTCATGCGGCTGAGACAGTGATTGATTTTGAAGATCAAAATGTCATTAGCTTTAATAATGCAGTAGATAATTTAACGATAGACAATGTTACTTTTGAAACATTAGCGGGGGGTGGTTTTGTCATTCAAGAAGGGGCAAATCAAGTTCAAGTCAGCTCTGATGATTATATTGGTAAAATGCTAGCCAATGGAGGCATTGGATTTTCCTCACTTAAATTATCTTTCAATACTTCAGTAAGTGATTTTTCGTTTAATTTTGGCGGAAACCAGGATGAATGGCAATTAAATGCATTTAATGCCTCAGGACTAGAAGTCGACTCCTTATTAATTGATAGCATACCAATAGCTGGCACGCAAAACGGCCAACTTTTTGGGCTTTCTTCAACATTACCAGAAGGTATCTCTTATGCGACACTGACATCACTTGCGGCGCCTAACTTCCTTGTAGATACAGTTGGAATTGATAATGTTAAATACAACACTATTGGTAATAACTCTTCAACTCCACCTCCAGCGGTCTCTCCAATTCCAGAACCTTCTACTTATGCATTGATGCTAGGTGGTTTAGGGTTGGTTGGTTTTATGGCATATCGTCGTCGTAAAGCATAGCTTGATTTTAATTTATTGAATTAAATATTATTTCAAATTAGGTTTTTAAAAAGGCAGAATATTTAGGCATTCTGCCTTTTTTATAGTCTTTTAAAAATAGAACAATGTTGTAAGGCCTTTGCACGAGTTAGAGTCGAGGCAAAATAAAAGAGCTCTCATAGATAACTAGTTCTGCTCCTTCTTAACCCATTGTTTTTCTTATGGATACATAACTTAATTTAATTTAACTTTAATGAAAAAAATCCGCTCATTTTTTTAGTAAAAAATAACGTTAAATAAACACTGGTCATTTGAATAGTAATTGAGTAGAATTAATTTTGTGCGTAAATTCCCCCTAATTCTTACGTTTAATTTCGTATGGCGGCAAGAAAGGATAGGTAAAAGATCTAAGAAAAAAATCCAAGATTTTGACTTTACTCTTTTTACTATGGATACACGTGCAAATAAATTTTAAAATTTAAAGCCTTCTACACGAAGAAGCGTTAAAGCAAAAAAAAAGACTAAGAGCTTAATTTATTTAGCGACTTGTTTTTATTCGTATTTTTTTGTTTAAGAGGTCTCTTAAATTCAAAATTAATAAATATATTTTTTGAAAAAAATTTTAAAATTACTTTGAGATAAACTAAAGGGGTTAGAAATGAAAATACTAAAGTACTTTATTGTTGCTTTTGCCTTAGCATTAGGCATGAGCTCAATAGCGCAGGCAGCACCCACACCGCCGCCTGTTAATCAAAACATGGGGATACCTGATTCTTCATTCGAAGACTTTGATGCAAGTCTCTGTAAGAGCTGTCACCACGCCATTCAAGAGGGCGATACTCCACTAAGTGGTGCACCGGTAAACGCAGGTTACAATCCTAGTCGACATCATTTAGCCATTGGTACACCCATTGACGGTAAACCAGAGTTCCCACCTTTTCGTGATGGCGATGGTGATGGTGTAAACGATACAACTTTTACCTGTTATAGCTGTCACTTGATCAAAGAGAATGTTGTAACGGGTGAAACTGAGCTTGAATCAGTCATTCTCTTTAACTACCGCAACTGCATGAACTGCCATGAAAGACAAAAAGGGCCTCTTACCGTTCATCATGCAACAGATCGTGCACAACAAGGTAACTGTTTCCAATGTCACGGTGGAATTGTACGCGGTATCGATGTAGCTACAGGTCAAGGTAAAAAACCACACCCTACTAATCCAGGGGAAACTGTTCCAGTTGCACTGCCAGACTACCAACCAAGCATGATTACCCCTTGGCGTAGTAAAAAACCAAACGGGGATGCCTCACAGGTCAACCATGCTGGTACAGAGCCTGGAAACTGTAACTTTTGTCACAACTCTTCAAGTGGTAATACTGATGACCCTGCCAATGAACCTTTAACCCTACCTGATGGAAGCATCATTAACGTTAAAGTCTATACCAATATGGAAAACCACCACAACACTGGTTTCTTTAACGATAATAAATGTGCTTGGTGTCATGTTATAGAAGGTGATATGACTAATGGATCAGGCTTTGAAACAAGTGCACAGGCTATCCGAGTTTGTCAACGTTGTCACGATAGATCAACACTTCACAACATTGAATTTGATGCGGTTGGTGATGGTGTAACTCCTGGTGGAGAAGAGCCTTACTTTGGTCACATTGGTAATGCAAACAACTGCTGGGGTTGTCACGGTAATGATAAGACAGTACAAAACGAAGCTGGTGAATGGGTTGATCCTAGAACAAACCCTGAGCTAACCAATCAAAATCTTATTACAGTTGATAACAACGACCAATTACGCAACAGTGTAAGTGGTGCTTTAGTCCCAATAGTTACAACACTTTCACCACGAAATGTTGCAAATGGTTCAGAAGCTCTTATGACGCTAACAGGACAAAGCTTTGTTAACTCCAAGTTGATACGTCAAATCGCTACAAATCCAGATGGTTCTGCAGTATTTGATGAAAACAACAACGTGGTATATGAAGAAAGCTCTCATACATATACGTCACAAGTAATTCTGACGGATAAAAATAATAACGTGACCGTTATTGAGCCAATCTCTCAAGATTCTACGACCATAGAGTTCTTGTTCCCTGGAAACTTAGATGTTGGACATTATGATGTAAGCCTTAAAAAAGCTTATCAAACATCCAATCCACTAGGAATTAGTGTCTTACCAACAATTAAAGTTGACCAAGGGTTTGTATATACTCCTTACGGTTCATTAGTAGCACTTATTGGTAAAGACTTTAATAATCCAGGCGGACTTTCTGTCAATGGTAAGAATGGCTTTAACCTCGTTGACCAAAATGGAAATGCGCCTACTGCGCTTTATTTATGGCAAGATGACTTGATTGTTGCATACTTTGCAGAAGACCCAGTAAGCGTCACAGTAACAAATCTATTTGGAACTAAAGTGATACCTCTAAATAGATATTAATTTAAACCTATAAATCGTCCGTTCATTCTATAACGGACTGGCGAAACATTAATAAGCGAAAGTCACTTTGTGACTTTCGCTTTTTTAATACACAAAAAATAGAGTAAGGAAACAAATAGAATGAAATTATATAAATGGATATTTGCAACGCTGTGCGTAACCAGCACAGCATTTCCAATTCAAGCAACCGCAACCAATGCAACAATGGATAATAATACAAACACACAAGAGTCTCCAAGAGTAATTATTGCTTTAGTAAATGAACGGCCTATTTACCAAGATCAACTCAACTCAAAAATACAAGAAAGATTGGATAAATATAAACGGTTTAACTCTGGAAAAGAACCGACAGATGCATTCAAAGAACAAGTTCAAAAAAATGTATTAGAAAGGCATATCCGCGCTGAAGTAATATACCAAGCGAGTCAAAAACATAAAGTAGATGATATTGAAGCAAAAGTAAACAAGGTCATTGCTGACCTAAAAGAAAATGACCCTACCTCTGAGGCTAAAATTGATAAAATCGCCATACAGAACCAAATAGTTGTTGATGAATACTTTAAAGCACATGATCTAGCGAACCCTCAACTCCCCGAAAAAGAGCTAAAAGCCTTTTATGAAAAAAACAAATCTCAGTTTGCCTCAAAACAAAATCGAATACAGGTTTCGCACATCGTCATGAAAGAAAAAGAAAAAATTGATAATGTACAAAAACTACTGCTTGAAGGCCAACCTTTTGAAGACATTGCAAAACAATATTCGGAAGACGCCAATGCCATTAATGGAGGTGAGTTAGGAATAATTACACAAGGATACATGCCAAAAGAATTTGATGACGTTGCGTTCAGCATTAACGTTGGAGAACTAAGCGATATTATCAAAACAGAATTTGGCTACCACATTTTAAAAGTCTTTCAAAAAGAGCCAGCGGGTACAGTTCCTTCCTATGAAAGCATGAAAGATTTCCTAGCCAAAGGTTTTGCTCCAAAAGTAAAGTCTAAAAAAATGACCGCTCATATAGAGCAGTTAAAAAATAAGGCCAACATTAAAATTTTACTCGGAAGTACCTCACAAGAAAAATGAAAACGTAACAGACTATCCACTGCGAACCTATCCTTAATATGAAGCTTAATATTTGTGACAGCGGTTTTTACTCAGACGACCACTTCCAATGTATACAGTACTTAGCACCTATCAACTATGACAATAATGCCATAAGTACCTTTAGCTTATGGCCATAGTAAATGTAACGTAAAATACAGTTTTAACGAATGGATTAGCTTTTGACATAATTCGACTAAATCACCATTAAAGCCGTGTATCTACTTCTAATCTATTTTAGATGGAATTCAAAAACTTAGATCGATACACAATATCCAATTTAGAATTTATCTAGCTTCTAATCCATTCATTATCTTTTCACATGTACTTATTCGGCTTTTAACTACTACTACCGATTGAAAACACTCACCCTATACAGTATTATACGAACAACTTAGGTCACATTTACCCCTGGAGGGGGATTATAATGAAAAAAATTCAGCAAAGAATTGCTCTTATCAGTCTGTTTGCTATTATGGCTGTATCTTCAACCGTTTACGGTGGAATGAGAAGCATATTTATCGGCGAACCAACGGAGCCGCAGTGTCGAAACTGCCATGATAATGTGGCTGAGTTTCCAATGCTAAAACATAGAAATCCTGATCGACACCATCTTTTGATTGGCAGTATCATTCCACCGATTTCTCAATCAAAAGCGCCTGATGCACTCGGAGCAAAAAACTCTGGCACACCTTACAATTGCTTTTCATGCCATTATTTTGCCACAAATCCAGAGACAGGAACTCATACAATAACAGAGCCGTTTAGAGATTGTTTGCAGTGTCACCCCGTATGGAGAGTTACAGGAAGCCCTATGACAGGCAGGAATGTTCATCATTTTACTCAAACCTTTCAACAGCGTCGTTGTCATGTATGCCATGGCGGTGGTGGAATGGGCGGTGGTGGAATGGGCGGTGGTGGAATGGGCGGTGGTGGAATGAGACGATAAAAATAAAGCGCTTTACCATTAAAGTGAGTAAAGCGCACCGTTCAGGTTGCGTTTTACTCACATCTTATTATTTCTGTCTTTCTTCTTCGATTTGTTTAAAAACACCTTTAAGATCCTGTTCAAGCTTGGCAGCATCCTCTGGCGACATCTCAGAATCTGCTGTTATTTTTTCAACCAATTCTTTCACTTCAGAATCCAATTTTTCTGGAGGAATTCCCTCACCTAGGTTTAAGTCTTTTTGTTCAGTCGTTTTTTCAGACTTATCTATCGCCTCTTTAACGCCCTTTTCTGTAAGATTCATTTCACTCTTTAACGTTTCATCAGACGCCGTTGAGTTAACCTCATTTGAAGAGTAATCCTGTCCAGAATTTTGATCTTTTTCGCTACAACCTACAGTAAAAGCAGCCAACACAGCTACTAAACTTATCGTCTTTACATTCATTTAATTCTACCTTATTCAAAGTTAACAATTTTCAAACGACTCAATTATAACTACTATCCAAATAATTAATAGTACTGCCCTATAAGTAAGTATTTAATCATGCTTTTAAGGATAATAAAAAACATAAAGTATACTTAGGTTTACGGGCTATAAAGCTAATTGAACCCAATGCGTATATATAAAGTACACACACGCCATGATAGGCAATTATACTGACATACCTTTCTAAAACAACAAAAATTAAATTGACTGGTTCGAAACAACAGTGCTAAAGCTTGGATAAGTATTCCAGCTTGCACACGCACAACTTTATTTGCCCTACTGAATCCGTCAGATATTCAGAAAAAAAGTGGCTACATCATCTCTTGCGGGTCCACATCAATACTCCAGCGTACTTTACGCGCTAGAGGGCTTTTATAGATGTGCGGCTCCATTTCAGCCAATAATTGATGTAATAGAGTGCGCTTGGGAGATTGCAATAACAGTTGAAAGCGATAACGCCCTTGTCTGCGTAACATAGGTGCGGCCACAGGCCCCCAGAACTCAACCTGAGAGGGGTTCTCTGCCTCTCCAGTTAATTTCTGTTGATTTAACTCCAAACCCGCCTTAAGGGATTGTAAAAAATTCATGACATCTTGCGGATAACTCGCTTCTGCTCGAATTAAGATTTGATAGTTTTGCGGTGGGAGTTTAGCGTAGATTCGCTCCGATAAAGCCTGTTGTGCAAAAGCGTCATAGCCCTGAGTAATTAACGTGGTTAATAAAGGGTGGTCTGGCTGATGGGTTTGAATAAGCACTTCACCTTGTTTTTCAGCACGCCCCGCACGCCCTGCAACTTGTAATATCAACTGCGCCATACGTTCAGGTGCTCGATAATCGGCGCTAAACAAGCCTTGGTCAATATCTAATATACCCACCAAAGTCACGTTCGGAAAATGATGGCCTTTAGCCAGCATTTGAGTACCAATCAAAATGTCAGCTTCGCCTCTTTGCGCGATACCAGTTAACTCGGCCATTTTGCCTTTTAAACGGGTGGTATCTCGATCAATTCGTAATACCGAATTGTCTGGAAACCAGCTTTCAATCGCTTCTTGTAACCGCTCAGTGCCTTGTCCTACTTTAATGAACTCTGCACCTTCACAACTCGGACAAACTTCGGGTGCGGCACTCTGTTCACCACAATGATGACACTGCAAATAATCATTAGGTTGGCCTGTGTGCAGTGTCATATTGGCGTCACAACTCGGGCAACTGGCTTGCCAGCCACAATCGTGACACATTAAAACGGGGGCAAACCCTCGTCGATTTAAGAAAAGGAGTACTTGCTCCCCCTGCTCTAAGCAACTTTTCATGGCGGTTTGAAGAGGTCGCGAGACGCCTTCTTGAATTTTTTCACCACGAATATCTAATAACTTTAAGCTTGGTAGCTTGGCGTTACCTGCGCGTTGTTTGAGTTGCAAATGCTTATAACGCCCCTTGTTTACATTATGTAAACTTTCAAAGGATGGCGTTGCAGACCCTAATACTACGGGGATTTTTTCTTCAAAAGCACGGCGAATCATTAAATCTCTGGCAGAATACCGAAAACCTTCTTGTTGCTTATAAGACAGGTCATGCTCTTCATCAATGATGCAAATTCCTAAGCCCTGAAAAGGGGTAAAAATAGCCGATCGGGTGCCTAAGAGTACTTTAACTTGACCTGTGCGAATTAAATGCCAAGCACAGTGTCGCTCTGAATCGTTCAAACCTGAATGCAAGCTGGCAACACGCGTTTGCAGCTGTGCTTCAAAACGAGCCACCATTTGCGGAGTAAGACCAATTTCAGGCACTAAAACAAGCGCTTGTTTTCCTAGGGCCAATACGGCTTCAATCATGCCTAAATACACTTCGGTTTTGCCGCTTCCTGTAATCCCTTGCAATAAAAACGTGCCAAATGAGCTGTCAGAAGAACCCTTGCTCTCTAAAGTTGAAACCACTTGATCAACGGCTGTTTGCTGCTCTTTATTTAAACGATGATTCGGTGACTTTGGATATTGGGTCTCACGTAAACAAGGGCCTTTGCTTTCTTGCAACCAACCCGACTCCATAAACTTCTTGAGCACAGGTCGCCAGTGATCGGAATCTTGAGACAAGTCGGATGAATTCAACAAAGGCTGTCCAGCTAACAGGCCTTGCTTAAAACACTCCAAAACCGACTTTTGTCGGCTCGCGTTTTTGGGTAGAGAGCTCTCAGAAACGGTTTCACCCAAATCGGTTAATGACCAATAAGTCGCCCCCTGAATCTCCGCCGGTTCCCCCATGCGCAATCGTTTGGGCAGCGCGGCTGAAATCACTTCACCAATCGGCTCGTGATAATATTGGCTTGCCCAGTTAAAAAGACTCAACTGACCTTGGGTAAATAACGGTTCTGAATCAACAACTTCGTCAATGACTTTAATTTTAGCCAGTTCATAATCGGCCGAATCACTCAATTGCATGACCAGACCCAGAATCTTTTTATTCCTAAAGGGCACCCAAACCCGCCCACCTACTACTGGTAGATTATACGTAGCAAGTCGTTCTGTCAATAAATCTTCCTGAGCTGAACACAGATAGTCTAGTGGAAACAGAAAGGGACCAGGAACGGCCACTTTTGCGATTAAGGAATTTGCCAAAAGAGATCTCTTATTTAAATCGAGTTGAGTGGTTTTCAGGTCGTTCATTTTACCGAAGTTTACATTCTTTTAATCAAAAACTCGTGATTTAAGGAAGCTATGAATAAGTCCTTAAGGCTTAATCATGATTTTAGTCAGCATTTTCAAATCTTGAGGGTGCTAAGCTAACAACATATAGGAGGCTTTTATGATGTTTAAAACCATTTCGATCAGCTTGATGATCTCTTCAATACTATTTCTGACGGGCTGTGTTTATACACCAAGTACTTCAACGCACCAACGTTCACCGGCCCCGCAACTTAGTAAGCCACATTTTAATTTAACCTTTAGCCATACTGACCGCTCAGCTATTCGTGAATACTATCATTCACGCTCAGGGCACTTTAAACGTATTCCGCCAGGTCAATATAAAAAACAGCGACGCTTTCATCGCCACAAGCCTCTTCCAAAAGGCATGCGTTACGAGCCTCTTCCAAGGCATCTAGAAAGACGGCTCAACCCACTTCCTGTAAACTACATTCGTATTCGCATCGGCAATGATTTTGGAATTATGAATATAAAAACACGCGTTATTTACGATGCCTTTTATGAATTAGACTAATAATATTACATTTAATCAGCCCCTTTAAATACACTTCAATCCAACTAAAGGCCTTATGATCTTAAACATAGGGCCTTTAGATTCCCCCTCTTTTATTCGATTTATTATAAAACTGCGCTTATTGGCTTAAAAGTCGTTAAAATAACGCTCATAAACTGTGTCTATACAAACCCGCTTAAATAGAAGAAAAACATGCCGTTATCGCCTTTTTTTACGACTTTATTAACTTATTTCGTTCGCCATCAGAACCAATTACAAAATAAGTTTGGCCATTTCATCGCTTGGAGCAGCCTTTCCTTAGTATTGATTACCGCATTGGTCGTTATTTTACGTTATGGTTTTGGTACAGGCTCTATCGCTCTACAGGAAAGCGTCATGTATAACCATGCTATTCTATTTATGCTTGGCATGGCCTATACCTATCAACAAGATAAACATGTGCGAGTCGATGTGTTTTATACCCGCTACTCTGAAAGAACACGTGCTTGGATCAATCTATTTGGAACACTTCTTATGACCCTGCCGACCATGATTTTTATCATTTGGTCAGGCTGGGACTACGTGGCAGTCAGTTGGCGTATTAATGAAACCTCTGCTGAAGCGGGTGGCCTAGCGTATTTATATCTATTAAAAACCCTTATTTTACTCATGGCAGCCTTAGTCATCTCTCAAGCTCTTTCCACCGCGGCACAAGCTTGGCTCACACTCTCTTCAGCAGAGAATGTTTCCCCTGATGACATCAATAACAATCAAGTCGACAACCTTGAGGGAAAACTCTAATGGAATGGTTAGCCCTCGTTTTATTTGCTGTTATTTTTATCGCTCTACTGGTTGGTTTTCCTGTCGCCTTTACCTTAGCTGGCACCTCTTTATTGTTTGCATTGATCGCCAACTTATTTGGTGCTTTCGACATGGCGTTCTTACAAAGCATCCCGAGTCGTATATTCAGTATTATGAGCAATGAAATTCTAATAGCCGTGCCACTGTTTGTCTTTATGGGTGTGATGCTTGAAAAGTCTAAAATGGCTGAAAACCTTTTACAAACCATGGATGAAGTCATGCGTGGTATCAAAGGGGGCTTAGGCATTGCCGTCATCTTAGTGGGCATGTTATTGGCGGCCAGTACTGGAATTGTGGGTGCCACGGTGGTGACCATGGGCTTACTGGCGCTGCCCACCATGCTTAAACAAGGTTATTGCCCGCGTATCGCCAGTGGAACCATCTGTGCATCAGGCACATTAGGGCAAATTATTCCCCCTTCTATCGTGCTCATTTTATTAGGCGATGTTTTATCCTCTTCCTATCAACAAGCTCAGTTAAATCAGGGTATCTTCTCACCCGAAGCGCTTTCCGTCGGTGATCTATTTATAGGTGCCTTATTACCAGGTATGCTGTTGGTCGTACTTTATATGCTCTATATTTTTTATAAAGCCATGACTCGTCCTGATTTAATTCCAAGCAATACGGGTCAAGCTGTTGCCCCAGGCTTAACAAGCCGAGTCTTTAAAAGCTTACTGCCACCTTTAGCCTTAATTTTATTAGTCCTCGGTTCTATTCTGGGCGGCTTTGCCACGCCAACCGAAGCCGCGTCTTTAGGCGCTTTAGGTGCTTTATTGTTAGCCGCCGTGAATAAACAACTCACATTAACTACCTTAAACGCCGTGATGCGCAATACCCTACAAGTCACCAGCATGATCTTTCTGATTTTTATTGGCGCCGCGTTTTTCTCGCTGGTCTTTAAAGGTTTAGGAGGAGATGAACTCATTACCGAATTACTCACAGGTTTGCCTGGTGGCGTTTTTACTGCCATGCTGATTGTGATGGCCTTGATGTTTATCTTAGGGTTTTTCTTAGACTTTATTGAAATTACCTATGTTGTTGTTCCTATTGTCGCGCCCATTTTACTTATGATGGGCGTGGATCCAATTTGGTTAGGCATTATGATTGCCATTAATTTACAAACGGCCTTTTTAACACCGCCCTTTGGCTTTGCTTTATTCTACTTAAAGGGAGTAGCATCCAACCTTAAAACCGCTGATTTGTACAAAGGAACTATACCTTTTATTATGATCCAACTCAGCGTGTTAATTTTAATTGCTATCTGGCCTGAGCTTGTCACTTGGTTACCCAGCCTCGTTTACTAAAAACCCTATTTTTGCTTAACGTATCCAAAAAAAAACTAAGTGGTAATACGTTAAGAAACTACCCGATATTCACTCACACTGCCTCATCTCAAAAGCTAATATTTACCCCTCAAAAAACAAACCGTACGTACAAAAAACAAGCATGCTAAGCAATCCATCCACCCAGCCTTTTTACGCACTATAAGCAACACAATTCAAAGATTATCTAAACAAAAATAAATCACTTTTTAAGATACGTTATTCTGCCCTGTTGCCCATTTTTCTTTTGGTGTATTATCATTTACAGGTTTTATTTAACGTATAAAATTAATTAGAAAGCTGTCGTGACCCAAGCCCAACCGTCAATCACACAATTAATGGATCAATTGGATCATAATCATCAGCAAATCGCTGATAGCTCCCGTGACGGCTTAATTCTTCTATCTCTTCAATTAGAATCGCTTTTAATCAATCAAAAAGCACAAGATTACCTAAGCGAAAATCATCTGCCTACGAATGTATTTGAGCAGCTACAGATTTATACTCAAAAACACCAACACATTCAATTTGATTTAAAACAGTGGCTACAGGCACAGCTCGTTGACACCAACCAAAAAGCCAATGCTAGCACCCCGATATTATGGATCAAACATCATTCTAAAGCGCTCAATAAAACAACAGTCACGCCAGTTATTATTAAAAGCTCTCCTGTATTATCCGCCTGTAAGAATACGGTTCAAAGCTTATTGATACTCATTCAAGATCAATCTTTAAAGCTTCAATATGAAGCCAAAGAACAACTTATGGAGACCAGCGGAGCAGGTCAATTTATAACCGATTCACATGGTTATATCTGCCAGCCCAATCAAGCTTTTATCCACCTTACCCAATTAAATATCGAAACACTCAGCAAGATAACCTATATTGAGTGGCTCAAAAAGCAGGTAACCTTTGGCGTTCCTTTTGATTCTGTAATGGAATCATTGCTCAAAGAGAACTGTTGGAATGGTGAGGTACATTTGACATCCGCCAATCAAACACCTGTGCCAGCCATATTAAGTCTGTCCATGCTGACTGATGACAATCGAAATATTGAGCATTTTGTGGGTGTGCTACAAGACCTGAGTGAAATACATGCGGCTCAAAATAAAATTGAACAACTTGCTTATTATGATCGCCTAACAGGCCTAGCAAACCGTACGCTACTCCATAATCAACTCGAAGATGTTCTCAGTAGACATGCCCATTCAAAAAGTTACTCAGGATTGATTCTATTGGATCTCGATAGCTTTAAAATCATTAATGACACGCTAGGCTATTCCATTGGAGATGAACTGCTGATTTTGGTCGCTCAAAAACTCACCAGATTGGCGGGTAACGGTAATCTAGTGGTTCGACTAGAAGGAGATGAGTTTGCCATTTTATTTAAAGAGATTAGTCAGGATGCCAGCGAAGCACTGATCCAAACCCTAGGATTAGCGTACAAAATACAAGATTCTTTAGATGATCGATACACTTTAGAGCACCGCACACTGCACTGTTCAGCCAGTATTGGAGTCTATCTATTTAATGAGCCACCACAAAATGGATTCTCTGATGAGCTCATCCGTTACGCGAATATGGCCATGCATGAAGCTAAAAATCTAGGCGGTAATCAAGTTTTTCAATTTGAAGACCGACTGTGTGAAGTGGCCAAACAACGCCTAGAATTGTTACAAGCCTTAAATCACTCTGAATTAGATGATGAATTTCAGCTCTATTTCCAAGCCCAAATTGATGCCCAAGGTAATACCATCTCAGCAGAGACCCTGCTACGCTGGTTCCACCCATCCTTAGGCCTTGTACCACCAGGAGACTTTATACCAGTCGCCGAAGAGGGGCGACAAATAATAAAAATAGGTTTATGGGTGCTTCATAAAGCCTTTATTCAAGCCAGAGTCTGGAATGAGGTATATGGTAACTTGCGAGTCTCAATTAATATAAGCCCCGTTCAGTTTCACGAACAAAGCTTTGTTGAACTGGTAATAGGTTTGGTTAAATTCACCCAAGTAAATCCGAACTATATTACTTTAGAACTCACTGAAGGCGTGCTAATCCGCAACACCACTATGGCTTTACACAAAATCCAACACCTAGTCAGTTTAGGTTTTCATATCTCAATCGATGATTTTGGTACAGGCTACTCATCATTAAGCTACCTACAAAAACTGCCTATCCATGAACTCAAAATTGACCAAAGCTTTATTCAGCACATCCCTGAAAATCAGGATGATGTAGCCATTGTCGATTCCATCATAAAATTAGCACAAAATAAACGCCTCAACGTGGTGGCTGAGGGTGTTGAAACAGAAGAACAAGCTGAATTTTTACGCCAGCAGTCTGACTCCCTATTAATACAAGGTTACCTATTTAGCCGCCCTGCGCCAGCCGATCAATTTGAAGCACAATTTTTAAAACAGTCCTATCGACTCGATTCGGCATAACCGATTTACGAACCGCCTATCCTGCTTAAACTCATTTTATACGTGTGGATAAGTTTGCATAATCATGCGCTTTCTAGTACAATCCGCATCTTGCGAAGATTTGCATATTAAATAAACCTAATATAGGTTACACAAATCTTGCTTCGCAGAGCCATTTGCTTAACGCTTATCTATATTTATTGTGCATAGATAACGCCATCTGATTATTCTGATGCAAAGGTGCTCTAACTATAGAACACAATATTGCCCCAGAATAACGAATCCATTCTTTCGTTTAAACTCTATTTAGAACAATAAATTCGTTGTTTATTGGTTTTGTTTCCATTTCTATCTAGCTATTACAGACGTTGTAAAGACACTGTTTATTCATGGGCATACGATTCTCAATTGAGAAAGGACCCACAATGACTGTTGAAGTATCATTCAAAGACTTAAATTTATCCGAAGACATATTAAAAGCCATTTCTGAAATCGGTTATGAAACACCGTCTCCAATCCAAGCCCAAGCGATCCCTGCTCTTTTAGCCGGGCAAGACATTCTTGGTATGGCACAAACGGGTACCGGTAAAACCGCTGCTTTTGCCCTACCAGCCTTAAGCAATGCCGACTTTAAACAAAAAGACCCACAAGTATTGGTATTGGCACCAACCCGTGAATTAGCGATTCAGGTAGCCGAAGCCTTTCAAGGCTTTGCCCATCACATGAAAGGATTCCACGTACTGCCTATTTACGGTGGTTCAGATTACGGCACTCAAATCCGCGCCTTAAAACGTGGGGTTCATGTTGTCGTTGGAACGCCTGGTCGCGTAATGGATCATATTCGTAAAGGGACTTTAAACCTGTCTAGCTTAAAATTAATGGTCTTAGATGAAGCTGATGAAATGCTACGTATGGGCTTCATTGATGATGTTGAATGGATTCTGGAACAAACGCCTAAAACTCGTCAGATTGCGCTGTTCTCAGCAACTATGCCAAAAGAAGTGCACCGCATTGCAACACGCTACCTAAACAATCCGACTGAAGTCATCATTAAAACCAAGACTGCGACAGCCATTACGATTGAACAAAAATACCTTATGGTCAGTGGTGGACACAAATTAGATGCCTTAACCCGTATTCTAGAAGCCGAAGAGAAGATTGACGCTTCAATTATTTTCGTGCGTACTAAAACGGCCACCGTTGATTTAGCCGAACGTTTAGAAGCACGAGGCTACGCTTCAGCCGCCCTAAACGGTGATATTGCCCAAAACCAGCGTGAACGCATTGTTGACCAACTTAAAAAGGGTAAGATTGATATCTTAGTCGCAACGGACGTTGTTGCTCGTGGGCTTGATGTTCCACGTATCAGCCACGTATTTAACTACGACATCCCTCAAGATAACGAATCTTATGTACACCGTATTGGTCGTACTGGCCGTGCAGGACGTTCAGGAACAGCTGTTCTTTTTGTCACGCCGCGTGAGCGTCGTCTGTTAAGTTCTATCGAAAGAACGACAAAAAGCAAAATTCCTGAAATGCACTTGCCTTCAACGCAAGACATTAACGACAGCCGTGTCGATCGCTTTAAAGCACGTATTCTTGAAGCCACGCAACAAGATGACACCGCCTTCTATCAAAAAATGATTGAAGATCTTGAAACAGAACAAAATATTCCAGCAGTAGAAATCGCTGCGGGTCTGGCTCGTTTATTACAAGGTGACATTCCATTTTTCATGTCTGATAAGCCAATTCGTGAACCTCGTGCAGAACGCAATGCTGGAGATAGAGATCGTGGAGGCCGCAATGAACGCGGAGGTCGTAATGACAAAGGTGGACGAAGTGAAAGAAAACCTCGTCGTGATCGTTCAGCCACTCCTGATGAAGGTATGACGCGCTTCCGTCTTGAAGTGGGTAATCAACACGGAGTTAGACCGGGTAATATCGTTGGTTGTATTGCCAATGAAGCGGGCTTAGACAGCGAATTCATTCGTCAGCTAAACATTGATGATACGTTTAGTACGGTTGACTTACCTTCTGATATGCCTAAAAAAGCTAAAGAAGACTTACGTAAAGCATGGGTATGTGGACAACAGCTTAAAATCACTGAAGTTAAAGGAGGCGGAGAAGGCGCACCACGCAAGCGCCTTTCTCGTAACACAACTGATAAGCCGCGCCGCGCACCTCGTCGTAGCTAATTAACTCTCATTTTGCGCTGTGTTTACTGCAGCGCAATTTTTCAAATAACGACTCTGTACGAACAAACTACTACCCTTCCTTTTAAACAATCAATTACGTTTCTTCCTAATTAAGAAAGCAAGAATAGTACTTTAAAACTCCGTTGACAGTTGATTCCGTCCAGATTCTTTAGAACGGTACAGTGCATTATCGGCTTTAGAAACGGCCTCTTCTAAATTCTCTCCTGAATAAGTAAGCCCTAAACTAATGGTAAAAGGCACCCCTGTTTTTTCAGTAGCATCCGATTCAATAGTCTTCCTTAAGTCTTCACATAAGGTTTCAATTTCAGCGGCATCTGCGGCTTCTCCTAAGACACAAAACTCTTCACCACCAAAACGCGCGACAAGGTGATCCGAAAACACCTGTTGAATTTGTTTTGCGGTATAAACAATCGCATCATCACCTTTTTGATGACCGTGGTTATCATTAACCAGTTTAAAGTGATCAATATCGGCCATGACCACAAAAAAATACTTTTGGGCCGTTTTAAGCTGAGTAAAAAGCGCTTCACCCGCCTGAAAAAAGTGACCTCGGTTATAGATACCTGTAAGCGCATCTGTCTGCGAGATACGCTCAATCTCTCTAAAAGATTCCGCCTGTTCAATATTTTGATTCACACGAGCATAAAACTCTTCAGCGGTAAAATTGGTATTGAAAAAATCATTAACGCCATACTTCATTAATTTAATCGCCGAGGTGATGTGTTGACTGGTCTCACAAGCAATCATCGGTAACTGATTGGCCGAAAACTCCTGGCGAACTTCGTTCACAAAGTCATAAAGTTCATGTTCTTTAAAAAGATCAGCGCTGTCTAATAAAATTAATTCAGGCGTAAAATTAAGCAGCTCTTGCTGTAACTCATGAAGACTTTCATATAAAGAAACTTGATAACGATGGATACGCAATAAACCGAGTAGCTTAGAGACCTCTTTCGAACCATGGCTCAGTAAATAAATGTGACGACGCCTATTTTTATAGAGCTTATAAAGCGTTTGAACCGCATAATGAATGGAAGATGGGCCATCTTTAATAACATAGTCAGCGACCTTTTGATGAAACATCTCTTGCCGAGTCTCTTCACTGTAGGACCCTGTCAAAACAACCGTTGTAACATGGTGTTTTTGCAGAAGCTGAACAGCCTCTCCTCTTGCTGCATCTGGCAGTGTGAGATCACTTAAACAAGCAACAATTTCAATATCCTTTGCAAGTAAGGCCTCTGTTTCAGCCAACGATTGACAAATATAAATGGGTAAAGATGTGAGTTTTTGCAATTCACTTTGCAGTAAAAGTCCCATTGATTTTTGGTCTTCAATAATAAGAAAGGCTTCGTTTGACATAATAAGTATGAGTCCTTGTTAAATTGACTAAAACACTTTTAATATAGACGTTTATCGAACACGTAATTTCAATAGTATACTGAAGTTAAATGGAACTGAACCATTATTTATTGTCACCTAATTTTAATTTAGACCACTCCTGCCATTCATAAAATTTTATGCCTGTAGAAATAAGTCGAATCTGCCTTTACCTAACATAATTGTTATAATAAGCAAATTATAGATAGCTCCTGTAAAGGCGACTATTTTTCTGTTTTACGCCTTAGCCTGGATGTGTGCATGCTCTGCCAAGTATTTCCCGAACAATATCAAACTCAATTAGATGAAAAAACTCAACGCCTACAAAGTTTGATCCCTACCTTAGATAACCTGACCGTCTTCGCTTCAACAGCCAAGCATTATCGCGCTCGAGCTGAGTTTAGAATTTGGCATGATGGAGATCAATCAGACTACATTATGTTTAATCAAGAAACCAAAGAGAAGGTCAAGATTAAGCAGTGCCCTATGGCCTCAAAGGCCATTGACGAACTGATGCCACAATTAATGGCCGAAATCACAGGCAATGAAGTATTGCGCCAGCGCCTATTTCAAATAGATTTTTTATCAACACTCAGCGGTGAAATGCTGGTCACACTCATTTATCGCCGAGCTATTGAAGGCGATCAAGTCTGGTTAGATGCGGCCAGACAACTAAAGGCCACTTTGCCAATAACACACATTATTGGTCGCGCGCGAAAACAGAAGATTCTTTTAGACCAAGACTATGTGGTTGAGCAGCTACAAGTAGATGATCGCACCTTTGTTTACCAGCAAATTGAAAACTCCTTTACTCAGCCAAATGCGCAAGTTGCACAAAAGATGCTACATTGGGCACGTAAAGTATCTAAAGACGCACAAGGTGATTTAATAGAACTTTACTGTGGTAATGGAAATTTCTCCATTGCCTTGTCTGAGTTTTATAACCAGGTTCTAGCCACTGAGATCTCAAAAACATCGGTTAAATCGGCTCAATTTAATATTGAAGCAAATCAAGTAACGAATTTAACCGTCGTCAAAATGGCCGCTGAAGAGATCTCACAAGCCCTGCAAGGCCAAAAATTTAACCGCCTTAAAGACGTGAATTTAAGCGCCTACCAGTTTAGTAGCATCTTTGTAGACCCGCCTCGGTCAGGTTTAGATGATTTAACACGTAAAATGGTCGCTGAATTTGAGCGAATTATCTATATTTCTTGTAATCCTGAGACCTTAGCCCGAGATTTAATTGAAATTGAAAAAACGCATGACATTATCGAATCGGCCCTATTTGATCAATTTCCATATACACATCATATTGAAAGTGGCGTATTTTTAATTAGGAAGCCATCATGATTTTAGCTTGGATTGGCGCAATTCTAATCGGAGTAACCTTAGGCTTGCTGGGCTCGGGCGGCTCTATTTTAACGCTTCCTGTCCTGACTTATTTAGTAGGCCAAGAAACCAAAGTTGCTATTGCAAGTTCTCTAATGATTGTCGGCGTTATCAGTGTGTTTGCAGCCATTCCTTATGCACTGCAAAAGCAAATAAAGTGGCGTACGGTCGTTTTGTTTGGCATACCCGGCATGGTCGGAGCTGTTGCAGGGGCTTGGGCGGCCCACTATGTGAGCGATGCCATTCAAATGCTGATTTTTTCGGCCTTGATGTTAATCGCATCCTATTTAATGTTTAAACCCGTTGCGCTAAAAGAAGCCGATCATGAGCACTCTGAAAGAGCCATGAATCAAATTATTATTGACGGTTTTGTCGTGGGTCTGGTGACTGGTATTGTCGGCGTAGGGGGAGGATTTTTAATTATTCCAGCACTGGTTCTTCTGGGTGGTTTATCCATGCGACTCGCAATAGGAACCAGTTTAGTCATTATTGCCATTAAATCTTTCGCAGGTTTTTTAGGCTATTTAACGGTTTTAGACGCATTAAATTTAACCATTGATTGGGAAATCATCGCACTGTTTTCTATTCTGGGTATTATCGGTGGCTGGATAGGCCACAAACTAGGTAACGAAGTTAATCAGACTCATTTAAAACAAGGCTTTGCTGTTTTTCTTGTGCTCATGGGCTTGTTTATTTTATATGAAAATATTCCAAGTCTCTTTTAGGAAGCTCTGAAAAAGTCCTTTAAAAAAGGGAAAATGAATGAAATTAATATCGGTCAATATTGGCAAAATTCGTTCCTATTCTTGGCGTAACGAAACACAAAGCGCTTTGCATAAACTACCTGTACAAGACTTACAAATAATTGAGCCTTTAGGGTTAATTGGCGATGAACAAGCTGATAAAAAAAATCATGGTGGCCTTGATAAAGCGATTTTTATTTTGCCTGAACAGAACTATGAACTCTTTAATATCCATCAGCCGTTTGGTTTTTTAGGTGAAAATTTAACGATTTCTGGCCTAGATGAAACGGAAGTGTGTTTAGGAGATCGTTTTCAAATTGGCAATGTATTGCTAGAGGTGACGCAACCCAGGTCTCCATGCTGGAAACTAGGGCAACAAGCGAGTTCTCAAGAAGAGTGGAGCGCTGGTGAGTTTTTAAAGCACTACTCAGAAAGTGGACGAGTAGGTTTTTACTGTCGAGTACTCGCCAAAGGTTCCGTTCAAGCAGGACAATCTGTGACTTGGTTAACACGAGACAATACAGCCGCTGAAAAACATGGCATTCCAGAAAAAATAACCATTCAAACACTCTTTCTAGCCAAGCAGCTCCACAGAACAGAACAGGATTGGACTCTTCTAAAAACAGCGCTTAAACACCCCGCTTTATCCAGTGCTTGGAAAGCAAACATAGAACAACTCTTATCTCAACCTATTGTAGGAAAGCCCTAAATAAGATTGGACGTTTCCATATAGCTTGGAATCTGAATAATAAACAGGGGTCCATGACCTAAATCACTCTGAATTTGAATCGTCCCTTTCAACTTGTGGGTCACTAAATTATAAACTAAATGTAATCCTAACCCACTGCCACCATGACCTCTTTTGGTCGTAAAAAAGGGATCAAAAGCTTTCTTTATTGTCTCTTGGTCCATGCCGATGCCATTATCACTAAAGCGAATCTCTAATACCTCTTCTCAATCTAATTTCAAACACGTTTATCGAATTATCTAAGAGAATTTTATTAAATTTTAATCGCTCTTCGCCGTTTTGGAGAACAGGAACGCCTTCGCTGGGATTGTGCACTCTGTCAGTGTAAAATAGGCCAAAATTTAAAGGGTTAATCACATGGCAGAAATAACAGAACAGACGTTAGACAAAAAAATGACCAAAAAAGAACGCACCAAAGATTGGATTAAACCGCCTAAATCCATCATGAAATTAGTCGGTCGTGCCATGGCACAATACAAAATGATTCAGGACGGTGATCGTATTATGCTCGGTTTGTCGGGTGGTAAAGACTCAATGTCACTGTTGGTTATCTTGAAACACCTACAACGCCATGCCCCCGTTAAATTTGAATTAGCCGCTTGCACCGTTGATCCTGAAATTCCTGGTTTTGACCCTTCACCTCTTAAAAAATGGTGTGCTGAGATGGAGGTGCCTTATTTCTATGAATCGGAAAACATTATGCAGTTGGCCGAAGAACGAATGAAAGGTAACTCTTTCTGTAGTTTCTGTTCTCGTCAGAAACGAGGGATTTTGTACAGTGCTTGCCGTAGAGAAGGCTATAACGTCTTAGCCTTGGCACAACATTTAGATGATCTGGCGGAAAGCTTTTTAATGAGTGCCTTTAATGCAGGGCAATTACGCACAATGAAAGCGCATTATTTAAATAACGATAAAGATGTGCGTATTATTCGACCTTTGGTAAGAGTACGAGAACACCAAACGCGTGAGTTTGCCACTTCGGTCAATTTGCCCGTCATTCCCGATAACTGCCCGGCCTGTTTTGAGATGCCGCAAGCAAGAGAACAAACCAAACAACTATTATTAGATCAGGAAAAAATCAATCCGCATCTGTATTCTAATCTATGGCGAGCCATGCAGCCGTTAATTGAAGATGATAACCACGATGGATTGGCCAATTTGAGCGAAACTGATTTAACCAAAGAGCCCGCTTCTAAGTTAAATGGAACGGATTAAATGACTCAGTCTTTTCACCAGAACAAGACTGTTAAAGAGCAAATTTGGACTGGGCGATTACTTAAGGCTTTAGTGGTGCTCTTTAGCTGGATGCCATTTCGGTTAACGAGCTGGATTGGTAGCGGGATAGGTTATCTTTTATATTGGCTCCCAAATAGCAATAAAACCATCGTACAAAAAAATCTTGCGGTCGTGTATCCTGAGTTAACCCACTTAGAACGTAAACGACTCGTTAAACAAGTCCTGATTGAATCGGGGAAGGTGACTGTTGAAACAGGAGCCGCTTGGTGTTGGTCTTATGAACGACTTCGACCGTTAATCAAAGAGGTGAAAGGACAAGCCTTGCTTGACCAAGCGATCGCACAAAAAAAGGGCATTATGTTTCTCGCCCCGCACATGGGAAACTGGGAAATGATTGGCCCGTTTTTATCTGCACAATACCCTTCTACTTTCTTGTATCGCCCACCTAATGTACCTTCGGTTGAATCTTTTATGGTTAAGGCCCGAGCACGATTTGGGGCGACCTTAGCCCCCACCGATATTCGTGGCGTTCGCACCTTAATTAAAGCCTTAAAAAACCGAGAAATAACGGTTATTTTACCAGATCAAGACCCGGGTGAATCAGGCGGGGTTTATGCGCCCTTTTATAACCGCCCAGCACGCACCATGACGTTAGTCAGTAAATTAATTCAAAAAACCGACTGCGCCGTGTTGTTTATGGTGGTCAAACGGCTACCGAATGCACAAGGCTTTTGTTTACACTATCTGCCTGCCGATCCCAATATTGCCAGCCAAGATGAGTTAAAAGCCACGACCGCTTTAAACCAAGGGGTGGAAAACTGCATTCAACTCGCAACCGAGCAATACCTTTGGGCCTACAAACGCTATCGTAAACCTCCTGAAGGGTTACAAGACATCTATAAATCGAAGTAATCCCTGCTCACTCCTTCAACAACCTTTTAATTCGTCTCTATTGATCTCGTAAAAGGATTTTTCTTAAACATAAGCAGTGCCACACCACCCATCACTAAAACCATGCCTAAAGCGTGCCAAACCGTAAAGGGCTCATTTAAGATATAGATGGCCAATCCCATGGTAACAATTGGACCTAAAATACCAATAATTCCAGTTTGCGAAGGGCCAATTTTCGCTATGGCCTCACTGATCATAAAGCTTGGAATGACCGTACTAAAAATGGCTAGCAATATGAGCCATAGCCAAGCTAAAGGCGTTATGCTTAGTGTGCTAAAGTCTCCGAAAATGGCAAAATGGATCAGCACAAAAAAACTCGAGACGGCCATAGCAATGCTGGTAAACCATAGGCTACCCACTTCATGAATCACTTGCTTGCCAAACAATACATAGAAAGAGAAGCTTAAGGCCGCGAGAAAGACTAATAAGGTACCCAGTGGCACTTTCTCTCCAGATAAACTCAGTTCTTGCGCAAAGACAACCCACAGCCCACTATAAGTCACAATTAATGCCAGTATGATCTTACGTGTTAACGGGGTTTTAAAGAAGAGCGCACCTAAAATCGCTACCATAATCGGATAGGTAAACAGCGTCAGACGTTCTAGCTGTGCCGAGATCATCTCTAGGCCTTTTAAGTCTAACCAAGAAGAAAGATAGTAGCCAATAAAGCCTAAAAAGGTGATTTTAAGTAATCTAGACGACAAGGTGGCGGGACGTGTTTTATGGCGCAGTAACCAAACTAAAATGATGAGATAAATCGGCAAAGAAAGCGCCATGCGTACCATTAAAACACTGTCTGAGTCCAAACCTTCGCTGTAGGCCAGTTTAATAAAAATGGACTTGAGCGAAAATAGCGCCGTGCCAACAATCGCAAGTATAAAACCCATGGTAATCGGGCTAAACTGAAACGACTGCTTAAAAAAAATTTTCACTGTACTTTGCGGCCAACATACCAAGCATAACGATGCTTTAGACCACTTGAATCATTCTCATTACCTAGCCAACCCTCGCCATAAATCTCGGTTTTTAGCTGTGACCAAGAGTGATTAAACTCTCCTGATTGAATGTAATAATCTGAATTTTGTGGCGCATTCGGTTGCACAGGGCCCAAAAACGTTTGGTAAAACAGCAAGCCACCAGGTTTTAACGCATTCTGGATATCCGTAAACAGTTGACGATCCAAATAACGACTGACGACAATGACATCATACTGCTGATAAGGCAAAATCATCTGTTCTAAATCGGTAATCAGTGGTTCTATGGGCAGTTGATTTAGATTGGCCCAATTATTCAAAAGTGTTAAGGCATTATCAGAGATATCCCAAGCATGGGTTTTTAATCCACACTGTGCCATAAAGCGCGCATTGCCGCCCAATCCACAAGCCAGCTCCAAGGCTTGTCCGTAAAAGGGCAGTAAGTGACTGTGTTGCTTAAGCACATAACTTGGATTAGCAGGGCTTTGCAGGGTGGCTTTCTGATATTTAGCATCCCATTTTTCGGCAGTGGCATTATTCATAAAATTAAAGCTAAAATCCCTGTGATTATTTACGCCAGAAGGCTGCGCTGAAAAGCACTAATAAGGTAAAAATTTCAAGCCGCCCCAGTAACATCGCAAAGGTTAAAATCCATTTAACAGGATCACTCATAGACTGATAGTTTGCAGCCACCTCACCCAATCCAGGGCCTAAGTTATTCATCATGGCGGCGATGGATGAAAAGGCAGTAATTTGATCCACTCCTAAGGCCATGATCGCCAACATTAATAATGCAAAGGTAAACACATAAACAGAAAAGAAGCCCCAAACGGCCGTCATGACTTTTTCAGGAATACTTTTACCATTAAGCTTAACGGGGAGAATGGCATTGGGATGCAGCAGACCTTTAATCTCTCTCATACCTTGCTTAAAGAGTAAAACAAATCGAATCATTTTCATTCCACCCGCCGTTGAACCTGCACAACCGCCGATAAAACTCATAAAGATCAACATAATGGGTAGAAAGGCTGGCCAAGCTGAAAAGTCCGCATTGGCATACCCTGTGGTGGTGGCGATTGAAACCGTTTGAAAGAGCCCGTAGCGTAGCGCCTCTTCTAAAGTCGGATACACTTGCTGATAATAGAGATACAAAGTCGCAATGACAATCCCTGCGAGTAATAACCCTAAGTAGGCTTTAAATTCGGGATCGCGAAAATAAGCAAAACCATTCAGCTGCCTAAAAGCGCTGAAATGAAGGGCAAAATTAATACCCGCTAAAAACATAAAAAAGATAGCCACACTTTCAATCGCAATACTATCGAAATGGCCAATACTGGCATCATGCGTTGAAAAACCACCGATAGCAACCGTCGAAAAACTATGACTAAACGCATCAAACCAATTCATACCCGCCCACCAATAGGCAACGGCACAAGCGACGGTTAATCCTGCATAGATATACCAAAGGGCTTTGGCCGTTTCTGAAATTCGCGGCGCAATTTTAGAATCTTTCACTGGACCAGGCGTTTCAGCACGATACAGCTGCATCCCCCCAACGCCAAGCATTGGCAGAATCGCGACAGCTAAAACGATAATCCCCATACCGCCCATCCATTGAAGCTGTTGTCGGTACCACAAAATCGCTTTAGGTAACGTATCTATACCAGATATAATCGTTGCTCCAGTCGTTGTAAGACCTGAAAACGATTCAAAAATAGAGTCCGTTAAACTCAGCGAAATCTGCTCCATAAAATAAAATGGCAACGATCCAACAAAGCCTAATACAGTCCAAAACATGACCACAATTAAAAAGCCATCGCGAATTTTTAAATCTCGCTTATAGTTCCGAACGGGATACCAGAGCAGTAATCCCAAAATTAACACTCCCACCAGCACCTGTATAAACTCGTTTAAGGCACCATCTTGATAGTACAACGAGACTAATATGGGCGGCACCAGACTTAAGCTGAAAATCATCAATAATAAGCCAAGAACTTTGAGAATAATTTTAGAACGCATAGGAGCCGTAGCCTTAATTCGATAGATTAAACAGCCTAATCACTAAAAAGTGTTGGGCTAAAACCAAGATTTTTTTATTTCAGGAGAAAACAGTTTTGAAACGTCTGCCGCACTGTTACTATTTGAAAGAAACAAAATCACATGATCTTCTGCTTCAATCTCTAAACGACTCTGGGCGATGAAAACCTCGTCGTTTCGAATAATACAACCAATGGTGACGCCTTCTGGCCACGGGATTTCGCTAATTTTCTTACCGATAATATCAGAACTGTTTTCGCTACCATGTACTATCACCTCCATCGCTTCAGCGGTTCCACGGCGTAAATTGGCCACCTTTACCGTATCGCCCTGACGCATATAATGTAATAAATGACTCGTGGTAATACTGTCTGCTGATATGGCGACATCAATACTGTTTCGTTGAATAAGTTCCACGTAAGATTGGTTGTTCACCAATGCAATCACACGTTTCACACCCAGTTTTTTAGCCAGCATTCCTGAAATAATATTCGCTTCATCATTATTGGTCACGGCAATAAAAAGATCAATTTCATCAACATTCTCTTCAAGCAGAAGATCTTTATCCGAGACATCGCCATGAATGATAATGGTTTCATCTAGAATTTCGGCGTTTTTTCTTGCCTGTTCAATATTACGATCAATTAATTTAACTTGATGATCTTTTTCTAAAGCTTGAGAGAGACTAAAACCAATATTACCCCCGCCTCCAATCATAATGTTACGTGAAGGTTTGACTTTTCTGCGCCTAAGCTCTGACACAATGGTTGAAATATGCTCTGATTTTGCCAAAAAGAAGACTTCATCGTCGGCCTTTATGACCGTTTCAGCCGTCGGCATCACGATTTCATTTCTTCGATAGATTGCAACAATTCGGGTTTTAATTTCAACGGGTAAATACTGTTTTAGAGCGGCTATTTTCTTATTAACCAATAGACCATTCACATCGGCTCTTACGGCCACCAATCGGACTTTTCCCTCTGAAAAATTGATTACCTGTAAGGACCCAGAATACTCAATCAGCTGGAGAATATAGTCTTTTACCAAACTTTCAGGGCTGATCAGTACATCAATAGGAATGATTCCCGCCCCCGTATCGTTATTGAATAACTCAGGGTGATCAAGATAAGATTTACTTCGAACCCGGGCTATTTTGGTCGCTGTTTTATGCATAATATGCGCAATCTGACAGGCTAAAATATTCGTTTCATCATCCTGTGTTGCAGCAATCAGTATATCCGCATCATCTAAACCTGCTTGCGCCAGAATATCTGGATGCGAGGCGTGACCACAAATCGTTCGTATATCCAAACGATCCTGAAGCCGTTGTAAGTGAAGACTATCTAAATCAACCACAGTCACATCGTGATTTTCATAAGCCAACAATTCAGCAAGAGAAGAGCCTACTTGCCCCGCTCCTAAGATAACTATATTCATAGATTTAATCTCTGGTTGAATCTATTAAGGAAGCCCTTAACAAGTAAAAGTGATCATAAACACCCGCGATTTTTATCCGTTTATGATCTCATGCAAGAGTCTTGTTAAATCGGGTTTTTGGGGTCAATGCCCAGTGTTTTTAATTTTCGATAGAGATTGGTTCTATCAATCCCTGAACGTTTGGCTGTTTCAGAAACATTTCCACCCGTTTCACGCAATAACTGACTTAAATAGGAAGCCTCTAAACGGTCTTTAGCTTCTTTTAATAACAAAGAAGTGTCAATGGCTGAAGCCTTTTCTACCGCATGCTCTGTTTTTGCAAGGGCGGCCTTAATTTCAGTATCGGTAATTTCATCATTACCTAAAATCAGTAAACGCTGAATTAAATTCTGTAACTCTTTTAAATTACCAGACCAGCCGTATTGACGTAACGTATTTTGTGCTGGAACGGTAAAATGTCGATATTCTAAGCCTTCACGAGTCACAAAATAGTTGACAAAGTAATCGACTAATTCAGGAATGTCTTCTGTATGCTGGCGCAAAGATGGAATATGAATGGGCATCACTTTCAAACGCTGATAAAGATCGTCTCTAAAGTGGCCTTGTAATACTTCATGCTCTAGATCGCCTTTTGTCAAAGCAATCACCCGAATATCCATTGAAATGAGATCCGTAGTGGGGGCTAGTTGATAGCTTTGATGCTGAATTAAATCCGCTACGATATTTTGTGAAGCAGGCGTTAGCTGTTCAATATTGGACAGAATTAACGTGCCGTTATCCGCTTCTCTAAGTAAACTATTAAACTGAACGGAATCATACTCTTCAACCTGGCGATTAAAATCAATGGCTGAAATTTCGAGTTCTGCAAATTCTTTTCGCACACTGGTTTTATGAAGTGCTTTAGCTAGATGATGTTTTCCTGTGCCAGACTCTCCTGTAATAAGAATCGGCATGGTAAATTTAGAGAGACGTTCAATGGTTTCTCTAAGTTGAATCATCACCTTGCTTTTACCGACGGGCAAAAACTGATCAGGTTGCTTCTGTTTTAACTGTCGGTTCTCTTGATGCAACCGATTGTGTTCAATCGCACGTTCTGCTGTCACTATTAACTTAGCTAAAGAAAGGGGTTTTTCTAAAAAGTCGTAAGCCCCTAATTTAGTCGCTTCTATGGCGGTTTCAATCGTGCCGTGACCAGACATCATAATCACTTTTGCATGGTCTAATACGTGTTCATTCTGCATATCTCTTAATAGAGAGATACCGTCAATATCAGGCATCCATACATCTAAAAAAATCACATCAGGAAGGATTTTTCGCCATGCTTGTTGTGCCTGTACACCATTTGCCGCGGTTTCAACCTGATAGCCTTCTTCTTCAAAAATTTCTTCCATTAAATTTCGGATGTCTTTTTCATCATCCACAATTAATAGTTTACCTGGTTTCATTAAACAGCCTTAAGACGACGCAGTATTAGTTGGACATATCGGAAAATTAATTATAAAGCAGGTGCCCACCTCGGGTGAAGAATTCAATGAGATTTTTCCATGATGCTCCTCCACAATCTTACGAACAATGGCCAAGCCTAATCCAGAGCCTTTGGGTTTATCTGTTGCATAAGGCTCAAAAATCCAATTTTTGGCATTATCGGCAATACCGGGTCCATTGTCCGAAATTGTGATCGTAAACAACTCTGGCTCTAGGCACTCTGTTTTGACTTTAACGGTCGGTAAAATGGTGTTTTCAGTCGCCTCAATCGCATTTTTAAAGAGGTTGTGAAGCAACTGTCGCAATCTTGCCTTATCCGCTAACACCATCGCGCATCCATCCATTAATTCGGTATCAATTTCCCAATTGGTTGCGGGGTCTTTATACATTTCAGAAACACTCTTAATAAGCAAGTTTACATCTGTTTTCTGCAGCAGAACCTCTGGCGTGTTCGCGTAATCCGAGAAAGCTTGTACAAGGGTTTGCATGGTACAAACTTGCTCAATAATAGTGCCCGTCATTCTATCGAGTAAATCCTGATCTTGGCCTGCCAATTTTGAGTGCAATTTATAATTTAAACGCTCCGCAGACAGCTGAATAGGCGTTAAAGGATTTTTAATTTCGTGTGCTAGACGACGCGCAACATCACTCCAAGCGGCATTCATCTGCGCTTGAACCAGTTCTGTAATATCATCAATAACGATAACATGGCCGCCTATTTTCTTATCAAGGCTTGGCAGAGTAGAGCCATGAATCAGCAGTATTTTTTGCCCCTGCTGGGAGGATAACTTATGCTGCATACACCAAGGTTTTGCACCTTGTTTCAGTAAGGGCGAAATTTGCGAAAAAAAGTCTGAGAGTGGTTCAGTATTCTCATCAGCCTTAATCACATACTCTAAATGCTGTCCTGCATATTGAACGAGATCGACATTAAGAATGTCTTTGGCCGCATCGTTACTCGTTCTAATGCGTTGATTCATATCCAAGGTGAGTACACCACTGGTAAGGTTTTTAATAATCGCTTGCAGGTAAAGTTTTTGAACCTCAGTCTGCTGATGTCCTAATTTAATCTCATTTCTAGCTTGAGAAATGCGTTGAATCATATCGTTAAAAGATTGGGTAAGATCTCCAAATTCATCATTCTCTCTAATCGCCATTTTAATGCTGTAATCCCCTTTGGAGACCGCTCGGGTTCCTCGGGCCAGCGTTCGAATTGGCTTGGTAAAGTTCTGCACCGCTTTAATCGTGAACAACACCGCCGTAACCAATGTTAACAACAACACCATAGATAGAATCAGAGTAAAACTCGTTGTTAAAGGTCCTTTTAAATAAGAGAGCTCTTTGTATTGGCCTGAAGCCGCCGCAACAGACTCAGCCAGCACGGTCATATTATTTGGAATCGCAAAAATAACTTGTAAGGCATATTTACCTGCTAAATCCAAATCTGAAAAAGGAATAATCACTCGAATAAACTGATCTTCCGACGTTAAACCTGGGCGAGTTTCAACAGCCGCATAGGTTTTTTTCTGACGTATTTGTTGAAATAAATTGTCCCCTGGTGGCTCTGGTAAAATATCGCTAACATCTTGACTGCTAAAGGCAATTAATTGTTGATTCGAATGGTACAAAGCCACTTCTTGCGCATTTAATAGACTTCGTAACCGACTGACTTCTATTACGGGTGAGGTGGCTAACAGAAGTCCTTTCTCGTTCACCGTAGCCATAGTCAGATTGAGTCGATCACGCGTTTTATTATCTAAGGTCATGCGAACTAAAGCTGACGCATTCTCTAAAGCCGTTTCAGTTTTGACATCAAACCACTGATTAATCCCTTGTTGAATAAAGCTCAGTGAAAAATAAAAGATAATGGCCGTTGGTACTCCAATCATGAGTGAGGAGGCCAGTGTTAAACGAATCGTGACCTTGATTCCAGGCGTTTTTTTCTTGTACTGTGCCCTTAAGGTCCAAATGGTTTTGGCGAGCACAAAGAGCAATACACCAACGCCACCGATGGTAAAAAACAACAGCGATGAATAAGTTTCAGCAAAGCTCGACGCATTTTGGAGAATCTGACTCATAATAATGAGCGAGATTAAAAGTACACCTGAAATCAGGGCAATCCAACCGTACTGTTTTACAAAGTTCCAAAAACCAGAGTTCATAAATAGTCTTCCAATTTATATCCAACTTTTGGGGGTTTGAATTTCAATCTCAAACCACCCACTATCCAGTTGCCAATAATCTTCAAATAATGCATCTAAAAGAAGGGGCGCTGGCAGCTTCCATTTATCGAGTGAAAGACGAATGTGTAGCACATATTGCTGTTCAGGATGAAGTTCAGAAAGCTTAATAATTGGCAGTGCCTGCATGGTTCCAAGCGTTTGTAGCGCAGCTTCAAGCGTTTGAAACGTCTGTATTTTTTGATTACGGTGATTATGCAGCACATAGTGCCTGTTTACGCCATAAGCATAAAGCTCGGTATGATAGGCTATAGACTGGCGTGTTCGCTCAATATCTACCCCGAGTACCTCCTGCTTCTCTCTAAGTAAAATCTCCGTTTTAAAGTGAAGATGAATTTCATGATGAAGCGCGGATATGATCGGTTGAGGCAGGTGAAATTCGACAGCAGAATTAAGGGACAACTGCGGCTCTTGAATCACTTCCTTCAAATAAGCAAAGTGGATCGCACTATTGGCTGTAGATAGATTAAATAAGCTACTAAAGGCTAACAGCCCTACTGAAAATAAAACCTTGCTGAATCGATTATAAACAGGTGTAAAAACGAACCTGGTATAAACAGCCACTCTATTCAGAAAACATCCCTTAAAAAACAAGACTGTTTTGGTTAGAGTGAAAGTAGATAACAGCCCGTTCATTAACTTTAGACTTTTTCGAGCAAACAGTAAAAGAAACCGTCCATACCGTTGGAGCCAGGTAAAATCTGTCGGCCTGGAGTATCTGAAGACTCTCCCCAGTCGGCCTCAATTTTAATCTCCTTCGCTGTCGGTTCTTCTGTTAAGAAGGACTGCATTTGGCGAGTATTTTCATGCGGCAATATTGAACAGGTCGCATAGAGTAATTTTCCACCTGGTTTTAACAACGGCCATAAGGCTTTTAAAATAGCCGCTTGAATCACGACCAACTCTTCAATGTCTTCTTCTGTTCTATGCCATTTTATATCTGGATGACGGCGAATAATCCCCGTTGCCGAACAAGGCGCATCAAGCAATATCTTATCGAACAGCTCGCCATCCCACCAACTCTCTGGTAAAGAGGCATCGCCCGCTTGATACTCTGCCTCTAATTCTAATCGATAGAGGTTTTCAGACAGGCGTTCAAGGCGTTCGGGTTCTTTTTCAAGGGCAAACACTCTGGCTTGGTTATTCGACAGCTCAAGAAGATGGGTCGTTTTGCCCCCAGGGGCTGCACAGGCATCCAGAATCCGTTCACCTGGCAAAGGCATAAGTAGATTGGCAGCTTGTTGTGCGGCAGGGTCTTGAACGCTAAAACCACCCTCTTCATAGGTTGGTAAGCTGGCAATATCGACACTTTGCTGCAATAATACGCCTTGCGGGGCTGCAGGATGAATGGCGGCTTTAACTTCCACTCCGGCTAATTTATCCAGAAAGGCTTCTCGTGTCTGCTGCATGGTATTGACGCGTAACGTTAAGGGCGCAATTTCGTTATTCGCCGCCAATACCGTTTCCCAATCATTTGGGTAGGCCTTACGCAATTCTCGAACCATCCATTGAGGATGGGCATAACGATAAGCGGGCTTCAGATCGACTTGGGCACAAATGACCTCTTTATCACGTAAAAAATTACGCAAGATGCCATTGACCAGTCCTTTTGCCCAAGGTTTTTTTAATTTGGGCAAAATAGCGACCGTTTCAGAGACAGCGGCATGTTCGGAGGTGTTCATATAGAGGATTTGATACAAACC
>Ga0316204_10002567_pt1 | contig 40411 bp, 30 predicted proteins | sample 6monrhotite_MG_2_FD_205661 | JGI IMG/M metagenome (GOLD analysis project Ga0316204, IMG submission 205661) | Microbial mat bacterial communities from mineral coupon in-situ incubated in ocean water Damariscotta River, Maine, United States -... | ecosystem: Environmental > Aquatic > Marine >...
ATACGATAATTCATCACGTAACATGGTTAGTTTCTTTTAAAAAGAAACTAATATGCCACACTGAAAAGATCGTTCAAGTACCCTGTTTTACCTTAAACGATCAGCATTGGAACTTGTTTCAGCATCTCAGAAGTTTAACAACTCTATTCAAGATTCTGACCTGCGTCAGGGTGACGATAAAGCTAGATTCGTGAGATCCTGACCTTCGTCAGGATGACAGCAGCACTATGAGCGTACATAATTCAAATCACTAAAATCCACGTCTTCATGCTGAATCCACCCCGTCATGCTGAATCCACTCCGTCATGCTGAACTTGTTTCAGCATCTCACCTTAAATCAATACCCCATCGTCTTTTTTACCAGTATATTTTTTAACGGTTTTACATAATTTAATACTTTCAAACCAATATTACGGCCTACAACTAATGGCGGTAATTGGTTTGAGAATAAAGTTACTAAAGAATCGGTTAAACTAATCACTTGCTTTAAATCTTGATTACGTAATTGCGCATAGTTATTTAACAGTGCCAACGAACCAATGTTTTCATTGTTAGCTAATGCTGTAGCTATTAAATCGGCCATTTGTTTTACATCACGCACGCCTAAATTAAAACCTTGTCCGGCAATGGGATGAATAGTGTGTGAAGCATTACCAATAAGTGCCATGCGATGATAGGTTTGCTGTTTTGCCTGAATAAGTGTTAACGGATACACATTACGTTTACCAACATACGTTATTTTGCCAAGCCAAGTACCAAAATTTTGTTCTAGCTGTTTGGCAAAATCATCATCCTTTAACTCTGCCATTTTAGCCGCTTGCTCTGGGGGTAAAGTCCACACCAATGAACAACGCCCTTGACTATTTTTATCAAGATTAGGACTCGAAAAGTTAACCATTGGCAGCATGGCTATTGGGCCATGTTCGGTAAAACGTTCAAAAGCTTTACCATGATGATCATGCTCACAGGCGACATTAGCAATAATTGCTGACTGCTGATAATCGCTTTGACTTATATCTATTTTGGCTAATTCTCGACAAGTAGAGTGTCCACCGTCACAAGCGAGTAATAATGAAGCACTGATTTCTTGATTTGAAGCAAGCCTAATATTTACCTGCTCGGCTTGCCAATGAATAGTACTAATAGAATCTGGTGTGAACCAAGTAATGTTTTTTGCACTTTTTTTACTACCAATAGTTTTACTAGCAACACCTTTATTATCAAGACCAAGACGTTGTACTAACGCATCGCCAATCACCGACATGCCAACAACATAACCTAAAGCGTCTACGTGATAATCTTTGGCGACCAACCGCGCTTTACCGTAATAACCACGGTCTGAAATATGAATAGTTTTTATTGCACAAGCATTCGCATTAATTAATGGCCATACGTCTAATTGCTTTAAATAATTCGCCGTACCGTGTGCTAGAGCAAGTACTCTTTCATCAAACGTTTGCGCTATGCTTTGTTTAATTTCTGTTGCTTCAATAATGGCGATATTAAGCGGCGAACCATCAGCATGCGTTAAATCAGCCAAACTGAGCGCACTCAAGCAGCCAGATAAACCACCGCCAGAAATAACGACATCAAAGTATTGTGTTGTTTCATTTACTTGAGATGATTTTTCTTTAAGCACTTGTTCTTTTGGTGCTTTTTTTATATTTGCTAGCTTTTGTATTTTGGTCATGATGAATGAGTTAAGCCATTAACTGTTCGATATCTGCCACAGATTTTGGCGCATTTTCACTGAAATTTTCATGGCCTTGCTCGGTAACTAAAATATTATCTTCAATACGAATACCAATGCCTCGCCATTTTTCAGCAACACTGTCATCATCTAGTGGGATGTATAATCCTGGTTCTATGGTCATAACCATACCAGCAGTAAACGTTCTTAACTGACCTTGATCTTTTTTAACTTGATAATCTCCAACATCATGAACATCTAAGCCAAGCCAATGTCCTAAACCATGAATAAAATATTTTTTACAGGCCTTTTCTTCAATGAGTGTCTTTAAATCACCGGTTAAAATACCCAGTTCAAGTAATCCTTCAGTCAAAATTTCATTCACTAAAACATTTAAAGCGGCGAAGGTGTTACCAACTTTAACTGCATTAATAGCGGCATTTTGCGCTTTTAAGGTTAATTCATATAACGCTTTTTGTTCAACTGAAAATTTTCCATTAACAGGAAAAGTGCGAGTAATATCAGCTGCATAACCTGCCAGTTCGCCACCCGCATCAATTAACAATAAATCACCGTTATTAAGTGCATCATTATTGTCGGTGTAATGTAAAATATTGGCGTTATCGCCACCGGCAATAATTGAAGAATAAGCGACATGTCTTGCACCATGACGAGAAAACTCATGCAATAATTCCGCTTCAATTTGATACTCAAATTTACCTGATTGTGTTTTTTGCATCGCTCGTTGATGAGCACCACAACTTATTTTGTTCACTTGGCGCATTATCTCAATTTCACGTGGACTTTTAATTAATCGAAGTTCAGCAATTATCGGTGCACAATCAACAACTTGTGCAGGCGTTTTCGTCCCTTGCTTTACTAACGTTTTAATTTGTCGAAGCCAAGCAAGCACTTGTAGATCGAACGATTGATTTTCACCTTGGCAATATAAAAGCTGCGTTTTATTTTTTAAAAATTCAGGTAACATTTTATCAATTTCAACTATAGTGAAACACTCATCAAAACCATAATCAATTTTAGCCCGTTCTGCGCCAATACGACGACCATGCCAAACTTCTGCCAATGGATCTTTATCTCTGCAAAAAAGGTAAGCTTTGTTTTCTTTATTCTTAACCAATACCAACAATGCATCCGGTTCATTAAAACCAGTTAAATAATAAAAATTTTTATTCTGGCAAAAAGTGTATTCAGTATCATTACTACGTGTTACTTCAGAAGCGGCCTTAATAACCGCGACACTATTTTCAGGTATTTGTGCAAAAAATAGGTCACGACGCTGAGTAAATTCAGCCAAAGGGAGTAATGTTTGCGCGATATTGGTTTTATTGGTCATGTTAATACTCTTCAAAGACAAAAAAATAGCAAAAATTAAGGTATTGGATTAAAAACGGGTAAATTTAATGTACCGTTGTTTTAGTTGAAGGTTGCTCTGGCGGCACACCTAGTTCGGCAAAACACAATAGTGCCGATATACGTACGTATTCGGCAATTTCAAAGAAAGCTTGTTCACTTGCTTCATCTTCATCAATAGCATCAGAAAGATTGGCAATTTCAATAAAGTCAGTCAACACTTCTTGTACATCTTTTGAAAGTTCGTTGGTATTTTTTTGTTGTAAACCAAAACCTAAGGTAAAACCTTGCACCCAATGGCATAGTCCAACACTGCGTTCTGCTAACGTATCATCGTCATCAGCAATTAATGGCGAAAATGAAAAATCATCATTCAAAATTGCCTGCCATAACTGACTATATAAGACGGTAAATGCATTAGTTATTGATGAAGGTAATTTTTCACCATTGTTAAGTAAGTCGGTGATTAAATTAAGGTAGTTATGCCCTTCACTTTTGTCATTAAGCGCATCTTCAAAGGTTAACCCGCCACAAATTAAACCGGCTAAAACCCCATGAACTTCACTGGCATGCATTTGTACACCTTCAGAGCTAATAATGGCTTGTAAAGAAGAAAAATCATAATGAGAAGTTGCTGCACTGTTGTCTGTCATAATAGGGTAATTAATTGCTATAAATTAGCCGCTATCCTACCATTGGCTAAATATTGATGCCAGAAAAAGCCATTTGCTTTGAACTAACATAAATACATTTGTTATTTTTCCAACAATAATTGTTTGAAAAATAGCTGAACAGTCAATCAATTAGCAAAAAAATGCTTTAAAAGCTTAATTCAGTCAAAAAATTAGCTATACTAAAGGTGAATCTTCTGGGGTGTTTGTAAGTAAACTACGTCCCTGGCCGATAAGTTTTATTTCAGGAAATACAACATTTTCTATTGCGTATGCCCGACTCGTATCGGGAAACCTACGGAGAATGCGCTATTTCCGCCTTGAGCACACGTGTTCATGGGCTTATGTTGACTGCGGCACCTTGGAAGTTTCATCCTCTCATCTCTTTATTTACTTTTCCTTTTTTACTAATCTAGCGAAGCATCTACTTTGTTTAAATTTCCAAAATGTGGGCGGGGTAATTTTTCCAATATTGCGTACATAAATATAACAAACAGCGTTAATACAGCACCACTAATAAACAACCAAAAGCCGCCAAAGTGATCTAAAATAATTCCGCCACCTAATGGTGCTATGGCAAAACCAAAGTCATAAAAGGCAGCTGCGCCAAAATACGCACCGCGTAAATGTTTTGGCGCTAAACGGTCAATATGAATATTCATGGTAGGGAAAAGGATCGCTTCAGCTAAACTCATCACTATAATTGCACCTATCCATCCCCAAAATAAGGTCAATGGATTATTGGCGAGCCAAATTTGTGAGACCATCAACAAAATCAATCCAAATTGTATTCGATGAATAATAGACATGCGCGCCATTAATTTTAATAAAATAAATTGGCTAGAGATAATCACCACAGCATTCGTAAAAATCATCGACGAAACCAGCGTTAAAATATCAGGTACTTTAGCGCGCGTTAAATACTGAATCAGTGAACTGTCCATTTGAGCATAAATAAACATACATAAAATATTAGCCAGAATTAAACACTGTAATAATTTGTCTTTTATTAATACTCGCATAGTTTGCTGAAAATTATGATCACTCTTACTCGCAATTAACTTGTGTGAACCCTGTTCATTATTCATTGCAGCTTTAGTAATTTTATTTTGATGATTAAATCCCCAAGATAATAATCCTAATAAAAAAGCAAACGCAAAAGCGGTAATATAAAAGCTAGATTGCTCTCCCGTAACGCCAAACCATACACCTAACAGAGGTCCAATAGCACAACCAACATTTACCGTAAAATACAATGACTGCATTGCTAATTCTCGTGTTTTATCATCAGCGATAATGTCACCAATTAATGCAGAGGTTAAGGGCCGCCATATTGAGGTCGCAATGGAACACAGTGTGATCACCATCGCATAACCTTGAATTGAATTGACTTCGGCTAGCAACGAAAACGAAATTATATATAACACGCCACTGGCATACATTAATTGATGTCGGCCAAAACGATCTGATAATGTGCTACCAATAAAGCTCACGAACACAGACACAATAGCCGCAGTGGATAAAATCAAACCGATTTCGGTGGCACTTAAGGCGAATTTTTCATATAAAATAACCACTAAAAATGGCCAAACCATATAATAACTGCCGCGTGTAATAAAAGATCCAAACAATAAAATCCACATTAAACGTGGAAATTTTTTTAGTTGGTAAAATGAAACATCACTAGACACTTTTTCCCTTACTTTTTAATCTTAAACAATAGCGAAATTAGCATTCATCGCTAATTAAGTAAACAAAAAACTTTACTTTATAATTACACTTGCTTTTATAGGGACAAACACAATAAAATTTGCATACGTTAGTTAACTAAATGAAACCGAAATCAATACTCTATTCACACCAACTATATCTGCCCTATCGGCCCCTATTGGTATTTTCGACTCTGGTGTTGGTGGTTTATCAATAGCTAAATGTATTCAACAAAATTTACCGCATGAAGAGCTTATTTATGTTGCAGATAGCTTTTATGCGCCTTATGGGGATAAAAGTCAGCATATTATCATTTCGCGTGTACAAACGATTATTGACTATTTAATTAAACGGCAAGTAAAAGCCATTGTTATCGCCTGTAATACGGCAACCGCTTACGCTATTGATGAAATTAGGAAAAAAGTTTCTATTCCTATTATTGGCGTTGAACCTGCAATAAAGCCAGCCGCTATTCATAGTACGCATCATGGAAAAACCAAAAAAGTTGCGATTATTACCACTAAAGCGACAGCAGAGAATAGACGATTTTTATCGTTAATTAATACTCATGCACAAAACATCGAAACTATTATTCAACCTTGCCCAGGTTTAGTCGAATTAATTGAGCTTAATCGACAAAATAGCGCAGAATGTCAGCAATTATTACAAAAATATATTAAGCCACTAAATGCAGCCAATGTTGATGCCTTAGTGTTAGGTTGTACCCATTACCCGTTTTTAATGCCACAATTAAAAAAATTAGTTAATAAAAACATGCAAATTATTGAAACCTCGCAAGCGGTTACTGATGAATTAAGGCGACAATTAACCTTAAACAGGTTAGCAGCCGAAAAACATCAACAAGGTTCAATACAATTTTACAGTTCTAATCCTTCACCTGAAATTAACACGATAATGGCAAGGTTATGGGGTCAACCAATTGAAGTTAAAGCATTTTAACTGATTTTGCTTAATATATAGCTTAATTCTATGTTGAGCACATCACTTTTGTTTAGCCATCTAGACGTAAAAAAACTTTCCATTTTTAAAATTTGAAGTTAGAATTAGTACAATTAAACTTATTAAGCTTTATTAAAGTTTTTCTTATTTTTACCGAGGATTTATGTCCAAACATCTATTTACTTCTGAGTCTGTATCAGAAGGTCATCCTGATAAAATCGCCGATCAAATTTCTGATGCGGTACTTGACGCTATTATTGCCAAAGATAAATATGCTCGTGTAGCTTGTGAAACCATGGTCAAAACAGGTGTAGCAATTATTTCAGGTGAAATATCTACGTCTGCATGGGTAGATTTAGAAGACTTAACCCGTAAAGTCATTAATGACATTGGCTATACTTCATCTGAAGTAGGTTTTGACGGTGCTACTTGCGGTATTATTAATTTAATTGGCAAGCAATCATTAGATATTGCACAAGGTGTAGATCGCAACAAACCTGAAGATCAAGGTGCAGGCGATCAAGGTTTAATGTTTGGTTATGCAAGCAACGAAACCGATGTTTTAATGCCCGCACCTATTTGTTATTCACATCGCATTGTCGAACGTCAAGCGGAGGCGCGTAAATCAGGCTTATTACCTTGGTTACGTCCTGATGCAAAATCTCAAGTTACCTTTGTGTATGAAAACAATAAACCCGTAGCGATTGATACGGTAGTTTTATCTACTCAACATAATCCTGATGTGAAGCAAAGCGATTTAAAAGACGCGGTAATGGAGCTTATTATTAAGCATACATTGCCAGAAGAGTTATTAACTAAAGCCACAAAATTTCATATTAACCCAACCGGTAATTTTGTTATTGGTGGTCCTGTTGGCGATTGCGGTTTAACGGGTCGTAAAATTATTGTTGATACTTATGGCGGTATGGCACGTCATGGTGGCGGTGCATTCTCTGGTAAAGATCCTTCAAAAGTTGACCGAAGTGCCGCTTACGCGGGTAGATACGTGGCGAAAAATATTGTTGCTGCGGGCCTTGCTGATCGCTGTGAAATTCAAATTTCTTACGCGATTGGTGTTGCTGAGCCAACTTCTATTAATATTGAAACCTTTGGTACCGGCAAAATAGCAGATGATAAACTTGAAAGCTTAGTGCGCGATCACTTTGATTTACGCCCTTATGCGATTACTAAAATGCTCGATTTGTTACACCCAATGTATCAACAAACGGCTGCTTATGGTCACTTTGGTCGAACTCCTTATGAGATGACGGTTGGTGACGAAACCTTCACCGCATTTAGCTGGGAAAAAACTGACAAAGCTGATGATTTACGTCACTCTGCAGGTTTATAGTATTATTTAAATAAGGCTTATTGAATAAAGATAATCGCTTAAAGCTCTCTTGTTTGTTAATTAACTAGCTTAAACATTGGAGCTTTTTTATTATTTTTACTTTTACTTTGCTGATTTTCGTCTCTTACACAAAGCGAATAACATAACCACTTCTTTTAAATAACTTTATTTAAAAGAAAACCAAGTTTGAATTTTTTGTTTTCGTAAAGCTAATAAAATAAAACTCATCGCAAAATATAAAATTGGCTCACTAAGCTCCGATTTTACCGACCAGTAAAAATGTACGCCCACCAACAATAATATTAAATAATTTAAGTTATGTATTTTTTGCCAACGTTTTCCTAATTTACGCTTTAATGATGATAATGAGGTTATTGCTAATAAAGTTAAAAGTACAAAAGCAACCATGCCTATAGTGATATATGGTCTTTTAATAATTTCACTAAATAGTAAGCTAAAATCAAATTGTAAGTCAAAAACAATAAAATTAACTAAGTGCAATAAAGCATAAGTAAAGGCGTAAAGTCCGAGTAAACGTCGCGTATTCATTAAAAAACCTTGTTTTAACCATTTAGCCAAAGGTGACACTAATAAAGTGATCAGCAATAAATTAAATGCGCCAATACCCGTGTAATGGATCACTGCTTTTACTGGATCTGCGCCCAGTTGATCGGTAAAGGCATTATTATATAAATTAATAATCGGCAATAAAGCGGCTAAATGAATAACAATTTTTAATAATAATGTTTTAGTTTTTTGATTTATTTTCATGAGCTTATATTACTTAAGAATAAATTTTTGGGGATAATATTAATATTTACAAAAGATCCTGACCTTCGTCAGGATGACAATTATCTTGTTCAGGATGACAATTATCTTGTTCAGGATGGGTTATCTTGTTCAAGATTACAGCCTTTTAGCCTGAATTAGCGTTATGCTGAACTTGGTTCTATATATCATTCAAAGTTAATAAAATTTACGTAAGTCCATATTTTTATACAAACCCGCAACTTCTTCACCATAACCATTAAACATTTCAGTGTTAATACGGTTTCGTGCTAATAAGCCGCCAGTCGTAATCCGGCGTTCACTTGCTTGGCTCCAACGTGGGTGGTCTACTTGTGGGTTTACATTAGCGTAAAAACCATACTCATTCGGGATCAGTGTGTTCCAAGTATTAGGCGGCTGATGTTCAACAAATTTAATACCGACTATCGATTTAATACTTTTAAAACCATATTTCCATGGTACAACGAGCCGTATTGGTGCGCCATTTTGTGGAGGTAATGTTTTACCATACAAACCAACACTCATTAAGGTGAGTTTATTCATCGCTTCATCCATTCTTAGCCCTTCAACATACGGATAAGTAATACCGCCACCTAAACGTCGATTACTTTGCCCAGGCATTTGTTTAGGGTCATAAAGTGTTTCAAATACAATATACTTAGCACGAGAATTAGGCTGTGCTTTTTTTATCAGATCAGCTAATGAAAAGCCTAACCAAGGAATGACCATCGACCATGCTTCTACACAGCGAAGGCGATAAATACGCTCTTCTAAAGAAAAGCTATTAAATAAATCATCATAATCAAGCGTTTGTGGATTATTACAATGACCAGAAATTGTTAACTGCCAAGGATTCACTTTAAACTGTTGAGCTAATTGTGCTGGCTGGCTTTTTTGTGCGCCAAATTCATAAAAATTATTATGACTGGTAACCTTCGCTTCAGGTGTTAGCGTTTGTGTGGTGTCTAACACTTTTTTATATAGCAACGGCGTAACCTTGAAAGGTTGTACTGCTTCTTTATTAAAAATATCGAACAAACCTGCTTGTGCGCTTGTTGATTGTGCTAATAAGCCTGTAGCACCAATAAAGCCTAGTTTTTTAAGTACACTACGTCTGTCGTGATAAACCACTTCGTCGGTAACATCGTGATCTTTTAACTGATAAGATTTTGGGGATTTTATTAACATTACAAGTCTCAATACTGTAAATTTTATTTAGTATAAAGAAGTAGAGTTAATAAAGGTTAATAATATTTCGTTTGTGATACTTTTGTTAAGTTTGGCATTTATTTGAATAAAAGTGACAGACAAAATGTCAACTTACTATTTATCAGTCTCATCCCTACAAAAAGCTGAAAATAGTCTCAAAATCATCTGACATATAGAAATACTGAAACGAGTTCAGTATGACGGTATCCTCATTTTTACAATTTACATAGTAAAGTCGTCATCCTGACAAAGGTCAGGATCTTAACCAACAAAGTAAATACAGTCTGTCACACAGTGCTAAGCTATTTTCTGCAAATAATTAATAATTTCGTTAGATTCATATAACCATTGTACTTGATCGTTTTTTTCAATACGTAAACAAGGCACCGTACGTTTGCCACCTTGGCTAATTAACTCTTGGCGATACGCTTCATTTTTATTAATACTGCGTAATTCTATTTTTAAAGAATTACGTTTAATTGAACGGCGGACTTTTACACAGAAAGGACATGCAGGTAATTGATAAAGTGTTAAGTCTTTCGTGCTTTCATCAATTTTTTGTTGTTCTTCAGTAGCACGTTTAATGCTTTTTGGTGAAAAAACAGCATTTAACAACAAAATTAATTGCCCTATTGGCCAACGAATTATAAACATTACGATTTTCATAGAATACTCATTTATTACGACTTAAAATAAAAAAACTATTTTATCAACAAAAGCACTAAAAGATCTCAACTATTTTTATTTTTAAGATCTCCGCATCTTCACCGGATCTCAGAGAAAAGAAATTTCTCCTTAACACCATTGTCTGTGTTTAGATATGCTTACTCATTCACATCACCTTTTGATCTTGAACTGAGCGTTTTACTCTGCTTTTTTATAGAAACAATCCTAAGATATATTACCCCCAACAGTGCAGAAAGCACAGAAGCAACCAAGATAGATGTTTTTGCGTTATGAAGATATTCTGGCTGCGCGTCAAAACCAAGCGTAGCGATAAAAGTGGACATAGTAAAGCCAATGCCTGCGATCAGCGAGACACCGATAACATGCGTAAAACTAACACCTTCAGGTAAACGGCCAATTTTATAATGTAATCCCAGCCAGCAAGCACTAGAAATACCGATAAATTTACCAATAACTAGCCCCGTGATGATGCCAAGTCCTATTGGGTTGTGCAGGCTATCGATAAATGCGTCAACGCTAAAGACGACACCGGCATTGGTCAACGCAAACAAGGGTAAGATAAATAGGGCAACGGGTAAATCTAACGCATCTTCCCAACGACGCAATGGAGTACTGGCACGCTCAGCGAAATCACGCACTTCAAGTACTTGCTCATGATCTTGCTTATTTCCAAGCACATCCACTTTTTTTGTTTTTTGCTGCATTGCACTGATGATCGATTTTGCATCACCGAGCAACTTTTTCGACGCTAATTTAGGTCGTGCAGGCACCGTCAAAGCAATAGCAACACCGGCAACAGTAGGATGAACACCTGACTTTAGCATCGCCCACCACGCGGCAACGCCGATGATTAAATAAAAGAGTGGCTGGCGAACACCTGCGTAATTGGCTAAGGCTAAAAGCACAATAAACGTAAAGGCACTTAACAGATAGATGAGCGATATTTCCTGAGTATAAAATATTGCAATCACTAATATCGCACCGACATCATCAATTATGGCAAGACCAACAATAAACGCTAATAGGCCAACTGGAATATGTTTTTTCACTAAGGTAAGAACACCCAACGCAAACGCAGTATCGGTCGCCATAGGTATACCCCAACCAATCTGTGAATCTAGCGACCAATTAAATAAAGTATAAATCACCGCCGGACAAATCATCCCACCAGCGGCGCAAAAAATCAGCATGCGTCGATTTTCAGCTCGTCTAAGATCTCCGGCAAGCACTTCTCGTTTAATTTCAAGACCAAGCAAAAAGAAAAATATCACCATTAAACCATCATTAATAATGTATTTCAGCGACGCTTTTAGCTCCAATTCTCCCACCAAAAAGCCAATCGGTTTATGGATAAGGTTTAGGTAGGTAGAAGAATATGTGGAGTTCGCCCACCAAAGCGCAATAATAGTAGCAAGTAAAAGGAACAAGCTAGAGGTGGTTTGGGCGCGAATAAAATTAGAAAAGGGTTGGTGGATACTTTCTAAACCACGCTGCAATACGTTTTTATTATCGTTAGCCATTTTAATTGACTAAAGATATGATTAAGAAACGCAGACCAATTTGTGAGTAAACTAACCTTACTGGATGTGAAATACCAATAAGGCACCATAGTTGGTATTTTGCTGAAATATTGTTATTCATTGTACGTCCCTTGATAAAAGCTCTTTGTATAAAGCACCCTATAAAAGCCTGATTAAACTTTTCAGTATAGATGATCTAATCAATAATTTCAGCCATATAAGCTTTAATAGTTTGTCTGTTACACTAATATTTACGTTGTAATTGTTCATCCAAAAGCGCTGTAAATTCAGCAGATGTATATAAACCAAGTGATTCAGCCGCCTGTGCTAACGACACTTTTTTACTATGCGCTTCTTTAACAATTTGGGTGGCAACATCGTAACCTAGCGTCGGTGCCAGTAATGTGATCACTGATAAATTTTGTGTCATATTCGTGTTAATTTGTACTTTATTTAGTTCCAGACCGCTAACACAGTTATCCGCAAAAGAGATCATCGTATCGCTCAATAATTCGATACTTTCCATTATGTTATGAATAATGACAGGACGGTAAGTGTTCAACTGCAATTGTCCATTCGATGCCGCTAGCGAAATAGTTAATTCATTACCAAATACTTGTAAACACACCATAGCTAGCGCTTCACATTGCGTAGGATTTACTTTCCCCGGCATAATAGAACTACCTGGCTCGTTGGCAGGTAACAGCCATTCGTTAAAACCACACCTTGGTCCACTACCCAACAGTCTAAAATCATTGGCAATTTTAAACAAAACACTGGCGAGTTGTTTTAAGGCGCTGCTGTAACGTAATAACCCATCTTCACCTGAAACTGCGGCATAAGTATTGTCGTTAGCTTTAAATGGCAATAGATAGTGCTCGGCCAACTTCGCTGCGACTTCTGCACCAAATTGCACAGGGGCATTGTCGCCACCACCAACGGCGGTACCACCAATTGCAAGTTGATACACATCATTTAAACTTTGAGAAATAGCGCTTTGGGCTTGCGTTAATTGCTGACAATAACCAGAAAAAACCGCACTAGCTGGTAAAGGTAAAGCATCCATAAGATGGGTTCTACCGACCGTAAGCACAGTTTTATATTCACTTTGTTTCTCGTGTAATTTGTCGTATAAATGGCTTAATGCTTTCAGTAAAGTATTTTCTGTTAAAGTCGCAACAACGATATGCATTGCGCTGGGAAATACATCATTAGACGACTGCGACATATTAACCTGATCATTCGGATGAATTGAACTACTAGGATCATCGAGTTGATGATTGGCAGTATCACTTTTCTCTTTAAATTGATTGGCTAGTGAGCCAATCACCTCATTCACATTCATATTAGTTTGTGTGCCTGAGCCTGTTTGCCATATGCGTAGCGGAAATTGTTCCGAATAGTCATTCAATAACAGTTCATCACAAGCGGCTAAAATAGCGTGTAAATGTTCATCACTTAACAGACCTTGCTCATTATTTACCTGCGCACATGCCCGTTTTATGTGAATAAGTGTATGGATAAAGGCGGTTGAAAAACAGTGTTTACCAATATTAAAATACTGTAACGATAATTGTGTTTGTTTACCCCATAACTGAGTAGTTGAATTGTCTTGTTCTGAGGCATTATCTGAGTTGTTTTTTTTCATATAAATTGGCTTGCCACATTAAGGCAAGACTCCTCCGGCGAGAAAATAGTTGAGTTCTAAATCATTATTGATGTTTAACGTTACTGGCACCATTACTGGCATATTTGAATCACTACCAGTATGTGCATGAATGGTAAGTTGTAATAACTGGTTAGGCGTAAATTGCTTATTTTGTGTATTATCAGCAAATCCCACGGTTATTGTTTCACCGCCACTAAGATGTAAATCAGTCAGCGACATTGTTTGGGGTAATTGCAGTGGCATTATGCCCATACCGACCAATAAGAAAGCGCCGCATCCATGTTGCTTGGTTTTTTTCTACAAAATCAGTAAGATACCTTTTACACCATGCTTCTTTATTTAGAGGGATCATTCGTTACTCCTTAGTGATGTTTTGCTAAAATGCAAACATAGGTCAACGTGTGTTGCTCGCCTGATTGGGTAAAACCAAATAATTACTTCAGCTGACACTTAATAGGCATAATCTTAGTTGATTCGAGAGTAAACGCTAATGTAATCCCATTCTATTAAATTTATTCTCAGTTCAGAGCTGCATTAGCGAGTTTAGGACAAACAAAATTGATTAACCATAATCCTTCTACATTGCCGCAATTTTTGTGATGTTATCAGTGTGTTAATAAGCCTACAAAGAGCGGGATTAAAAGGTGTAGTGAAGAGATAAAAGCTTGTTACCGATAAGACCTTTACCTCGGCTAAATCCTTAGACCGTTTTATGCGAAAACTCAGGTGGTGGTAAAATACAGGAGTCATCGACATAAAACCGCTCAGCACTGCTGTTATGCCACCAATGTCGCCAAGAATCATCGCTAATATTGCCATCAACTAAGGCCTTAAGTTTTAATGGGACAATTAAGCTACCTGTAGACATTTGCACACCATAAGGAGATCGACGTTTGACCATTTGGGGGAGTAATTGCGCGGGATCATCAAGCCCCATACTACCCACCAACTCATAAAAACTGGCTAGAGTGTTATGATGGAAGTGTTTCACTCGTTCACTTTTATCTTCAATATTAAGGGCGTTACCTCTGGCTAAATTTTGTGTTGCAATACCCGTAGGACAATTGTTGGTGTTACAACGTCTTGATTGAATACAGCCTATTGCCATCATCATAGTTCGCGCAGCATTTACCGTATCTGCGCCTGCGGCTATTTTGGCTAACAAATCAAAACTGGAGGCGGTTTTACCCGAGGCAATTATCGTGATTTGATCTCTTAAACCGACGCCGACCAAAGCATTATGAACAAAGTTTACGCCTTCAAGACATACCATACCTAAGCGATTAGCAAATTCTACCGGTGCTGCACCAGTGCCACCTTCAGCACCATCCACGGTAATAAAATCAGGTATAATACTGGTTTCGATCATGGCTTTGCATAAGCTCAGAAACTCAGCAGGATTACCAATGCATAATTTAATTCCTACGGGTTTACCTTGGCTTAATTCTCGCAATTTCACCATAAAAGATAGCAGCGCTTTAGGGGTTGTACATTCAGGGTTTACCGCTGGAGATATGCAGTCTTGGTCCATCGAAATATTACGAATACGGGCTATTTCTGCGGTAATTTTTGCTTTAGGTAACACCCCTCCATGCCCAGGCTTTGCACCTTGAGACAGTTTTATCTCAATCATTTTTACTTGTGGCAATAGTGCCGTTTTTGTAAAGTGTTCTGCAGAAAAGTTCCCTTGTTTGTCACGACAGCCAAATAAACCAGTGCCAATTTGCCAAACAATGTCACTCCCATGCTTTAAGTGATACGGACTAGCAGAGCCTTCGCCGGTATTATGGTAACAACCCGCTTTTTTAGCGCCTAAGTTTAAGGCTTCAATGGCGTTACGACTTAACGAGCCAAAACTCATTGCAGAAATATTTAAATAAGACGCTTGGTATGGTTGTAAACAACTCTGGTTACCAATAGTAATGCGTTTGGCTTGCTCTAGTACTTTTTTAGGCTCAAGTGAATGCCATAAACTAAGGTAATTTTCTTCCAATAAATTTTGTTGAGTGCCAAAACCGATAGTATCAGGCGTGTTTTTTGCTCTTTGGTATACCAAGGTACGCTGTTCTCGATTGAAAGGGTGTTCTTGGGTATCGTTAGCAATAAAGTATTGTTGAATTTCAGGACGAATAGACTCTAAAAGGTAGCGTAAATGACCAACCACTGGATATAAGCGTATTAAGGTATGATCGCTATATTTCATATCATATAACCCCAATAAAATGATCGGCACAATAATAATCAACAACCAGTTAGTATTGATCATGAAAAAACTTAATAGATAAACAAGCAGCAAACTAGCTAATGAAAAAAACACAAACCAATGACGAGCTGAAAATTGAGACATAAATGATCCGTTTTTATTATAAATATTCAAAAATGAGACCTATATTGGCATAAATAATTTCAAAAAATGATATTATCGTTCTTCAATTTAATAAAATAGAGTCACACATGAACAGAAAAAAGAAAATAAACCAAGCATTAAAAAATAGAGTAAAAAAATCGAATGCTAAATTACAAACAAGCAATAAACCAAAATACATTTCAAAAGCAGAGCGCGCACGTTTAGCAGAACAAGAAACAGTAGAGCAAAAAGCAGTTAAAGTAGAGTCTGTTGAACAAGATGAAGTAAAAGTAACAGCTGAATAGTTTTATTCTGCTGTTACACGTTACTAGTAACTAATCTGCAAATAATATTACCACATTAAATCATCAGGTATTTGATAATCGGCATAAGGATCATCTACGTCAATTTCATCACTACTCACTTTATCGTTTTGCACTAAAATAACACTCTCATCAAGCTCGGCAACTTTAGCGGCGGTTTCGCTGGTAACAATATACGTTACATCATCCCACCCACATAAGGCTAGGCGACCGTTAATTAAAGCTTTATGAGTGATAACATCAACTAATAGTTTTTTAACTTTATTATTGAAGGTGTAGTTATACTCAGCTTCGCCATTAACATTTTTTAATTGATGATGTTCAAGAATTTGGTGAATACGTAAATGTTGTTCTTTTGCAGCAACTTGATTTTTTCGCTCGGCATTAAGCGCTGCATCTTTAGCCGCTTTTTCGGCTTGTTTTATCGCTAAATCTTGCTTTACTTGCTCCTGTAAACTTGCTTCATGTTCAACACCGCTACGCTTTTGTTTGTTTTGTTTACGTTGTGCTGAATTTGCCTGACGTGCTTTTTGCTTGGTCGTTAAACCCGCTTTTAATAATTGTTCTTGAAGAGATGCCATTTCGGTTGATTTATCTTATAAATGATGACTGTTATTTTAGCGACTCTACATAAAAATAACAGCCCTTATATAAATAACATTTTAATGACAGATGATTGTTTTATTTTTACCGATTAATTATTTTTTAAGGTAAAGTATCCTTATTAAAAATAACAACCAATAAAACCCCATGAAAAAATTTCGTACACTAATCACTAGTCTGTTTTTAATTCTATTATTAATCATTGCCACTGCTGCCACTTGGATTTATAGCCAGATAGACAGTTCTTTACCTAAATTAACAGGTAAAGAAACACTTTGGGGATTAACAAATACCACTACAGTTGAACGCGATAAACAAGGCATAGTTACCATAAAAGGTAAAACTCGTGAAGATGTGGCTCTTGCCACAGGCTTTGTTCACGCCCAAGAACGTTTTTTTCAAATGGATTTATTAAGGCGTAATTCCGCGGGCGAATTATCCAGCTTGTTTGGTAAATTAGCATTAAATTATGATAAAAAAATACGTATCCATCGTTTCCGCGATCGTGCTCGTGCTATTGTAAAACAACTACCTAAAGCTCAAAAAGCATTATTAAAAGCCTATACATTAGGGGTAAATCAGGGCTTAAAAAAACTAGAAGCAATGCCTTTTGAGTATTTATTATTACGTCAAGATCCTGTTGAATGGCAAGAAGAAGACACCATTTTAACAGTTTTTAGTATGTACATTGACTTGCAATTTCATGATGGCAGCCGCGAACGAACCTTAGATATTATGCATTCAGTATTAAATGACGAGGTTTACGCATTTTTGAATCCTAAAGGTAGCATTTGGGATGCCGCGATTGATGGAAGCAAGTATCAACCATCAACTATGCCTACAACTTGGGCAAAAATAATTAATAACCCAAACCTTAGTACGAGTAAATCACTCACCAGTAAAACCGACTACCAAAGCGATAATTTTCCGGGTTCTAATAATTGGGCTGTTGCAGGTAATATTAGTAAAACAGGGAGTGCCATTGTCGCTAACGACATGCACTTAGGTATTCGCGTACCTAACACATGGTTTAGGGCTTCTTTTGAATATCCAAACGCATTAAATAAACCCGTTAAAATTACAGGTGCGACCTTGCCGGGTACGCCTAATATAGTGGTTGGGAGTAATGGTCATATCGCGTGGGGTTTTACCAATAGTTATGGTGACTGGAGTGACATAATCACCTTAGAACTTAGTAAAGATGGCCAACAATATTTAACACCTGATGGTTATAAAAACTTTAGTTATGTTAAACAAATGATTGCCGTTAAAGACGAAGCTTCGGTAGAACTTGATGTTAAAGAAACCATTTGGGGGCCAATTATTGGTAAAAATAAAGCGGGACAACTTTTAGTTTACCGATGGGTGGCCCATGATATTCAAGCGGTTAATTTAGCGCACACCGAATTGGAACAAGCACAAACCGTTGATGATGCTTTTATTATTGCGGCAAAATCAGGAATACCCGCGCAAAATATGATGATTGCCGACAGTAACGGTAATATTGGCTGGACAATTATGGGACCTATTCCCCGTAAAAAAGGCATGGTTGGCGAATTACCAACTAGTTGGGCTAATGGCGACAACGGCTGGCAGGATTATTTAACCGCTGAACAATATCCGCATATTAAAAATCCTCAATCAAACCGATTATGGACAGCAAATGCGCGTGTAGTCGGCGGAAAAATGTTGGAAAAAATAGGCAATGGCGGCTATTCATTAGGTGCGCGTGCAGGGCAAATTAGAGATGATTTATTTGCTCAGCAAAGTTTTACTGAAACAGATTTACTGGCCATATCCCTTGATGACCGCGCTTTATTTTTACAACGTTGGTTAACTTTTTTGAATGAACAAGTACTTAACTTTGCGAATATCACTAAAAATCCGAGTTTTCTTGAAATTAAACGGATTTTAGATCAGGAAAAATCTACCCGTATACAAAATAACAAACCATTTAGCGCCAGCATAAACTCAGTTACTTATCGTTTAGTACATAATTTTAGAATAAACGTGCGAAACAATGTATTTCTACATCTTAATAATTTATTCAATCAATTTGACAGTGCTTACAATTATTCAAGTATTCGCCATCAAATAGAAACACCATTGTGGCAACTTATTAACCAACAACCCGATAACTTTATTATTAATGCTCAACAAGCCAACAAAAATGATTGGCAAAACTTATTTAATAAAGCATTAGCTAAGGCCGTTGAAGATATGACCCAAAATCAGCCTTTATCACAAGCGACTTGGGGACAAACTAATACCTCTGCAATTGTGCATCCTTTAAGTAAAGCAGTGCCTTTTATTGGTAAATGGTTAAATATGCCTGCTAATCAATTACCAGGCGATAGCTATATGCCGCGAGTTCAAGGTAAAGCTTTTGGTGCATCTGAACGTATGGTGGTATCACCTGGGCATGAGGAAACGGGTATATTCAATATGCCAACTTCACAATCAGGCCATCCATGGAGTCCTTATTATAAAATGGGACATAGTGATTGGGAACAAGGTAAACCAAGCCCTTTTTTACCGGGTAAAACTAAATATACGTTAACTTTGCTTAGTTATTAAAGAATTAATGATGAATATAAGTTGTTTGAAACAGCCATACTATTATTATCGTCTTACTATTATTTGGTCTTACTATTATCGTCGTCATCCTGACGCAGGTCAGGATCTAATAACATAAGTCCGTGTAAGTGAAACATTTAGATACTGAAATAAATTCAGTATGACACCGTTCTGTAAATTCAGTAGTGAAAAAATAAGTATCAAATTGATATCAATATTATTATCTTACTATTATTTGGTCTTACTATTATTTGGTCTTACTATTATCGTCGTCATCCTGACGCAGGTCAGGATCTAATAACATAAGTCCGTGTAAGTGAAACATTTAGATACTGAAATAAATTCAGTATGACACCGTTCTGTAAATTCAGTAGTGAAAAAATAAGTATCAAATTGATATCAATATTATTATCTTACTATTATCGTCGTCATCCTGACGCAGGTCAGGATCTTAATAAACAAGTAATACCAAAACATAATCACAACACAAGAGTAACCTATGACATTTTTAATTTGGACATTAATTATCGCTGCCCTTCTACCCTATTTAGCTAAAGGCCCTGTTGCTTATGCAATGAATAAGTTAGGTGGTTACGATAATAAGCATCCTCGTTCACAGCAAGCAAAATTAACCGGGATTGGTGCTCGCGCACTAGCGGCACACCAAAATGCCTTTGAATCTTTTATGATTTTTTCCGCGGCTATATTACTGGCATTAACCACTGGGCATATTGGAGAAAGCATTCAACAATTAGCTACAATTTATCTCATAGCTAGAGTTCTCTACAATATACTTTACCTTGCAAATATTGGTTTTCTTCGCTCTGTAGTGTGGTTTATCTCTTTAGGATGCTCTTTAGCTATCATGGTTTTATGCCTGTAATTAATCGTTAAATATTAATCATCTTTCTTATGCTATTAATGTTCAAAAATGGCATAAGGAAGTTATTGACTAGTAGCCGTAAAGACAGCTAAAGTACACCTATGAATATTGATAAATTATTAATCCTCTTCTGTTTCTTTTTTATCTCACCTTTTTGAGGTTGTGGATCGCGAATGCTGTTTAAAAAACAAACAAAAGACGATTACCAAAACCTCCTTAGTGGAGGTTTTTTTTTAGGAAAAATGCGTGAGTAACAATATGGTAAATACAGAATTAAATTTAAATACAATACGTGAGCAAATAACCAAAACAGATCAGCAGTTATTGGAACTTTTTGCAAAACGTCGCGCTTTAACGCTCAATGTAGCTAAAAGTAAAGCTCACCAAATTCGTCCTGTGCGAGATCAACAACGCGAACAAGAATTATTAATTCGCCTCATAAAACAAGGCAAAACACTTGGCCTTGACGCACATTATGTCACCTGTATTTTTCAAACAATTATTGAAGACTCGGTACTTAATCAACAGGCCTATTTACAAACGCAAACCAATCCTAATTTGCAAATGCCAACAGTAAGCGTCGCATTTTTAGGAGATAAAGGCTCATATAGTTACTTAGCAAGTCATCGTTATTTTTCTCGCCGCGCTGAAAGGATCATTGAATCAGGTTGTCAAAGTTTTAATGAAATAATGGAATTAGTTGAATCAGGCCATGTCGATTACGGCATGTTACCTATCGAAAATACCAGTTCAGGTAGTATTAACGATGTTTATGACTTATTACAACGAACAAATTTATCGATTGTTGGAGAAATCACTCAACCGATAGAACATTGTCTGTTGACCGCCGTAAATACTAATTTAAACAAAATAAAAACAATTTATGCCCATGGTCAACCCTTTGCACAATGCAGTAACTTTTTAGACAAGCAACAAAACATTCGTATTGAATATTGCGAAAGTACTGCCGATGCTATGGCACAAGCATATGAGTTACAAGATGATACCGTTGCAGTTATTGGTAGTGAGGAAGGCGGTTATTTATATAAATTACAAGCACTAGAAAAATCGATAGCCAACCAAACAGAAAACCACAGTCGTTTTATTTTAGTGGCGCGTAAACCTGTTGATGTAGCAGAGCAAATACCAGCAAAAACAACCATCATTTTAGCAACAGGACAAACTGCAGGAGCCTTAGTCGATTGTTTAGTTATACTTAAAAATAAAGGCATTAATATGTGTAAATTAGAATCACGTCCGATCCAAGGTCGACCTTGGGAAGAAATGTTTTATTTAGATGTTGAAGCTAATTTAAAAACTGCAGCTTTGCAAAGTGCGATTTCTGAACTCACTGAAATAACTAATTTCATAAAAGTATTAGGTTGTTACCCTATTGAGCATATTAGCCCAACCAATGTTCCGTTTAATGCTGCAAACTAGTGTAAAAGTATAAGAGATCCAAATGTTTAATTTTAACCCAAGCCACAAACAAGCATTTAAACAAGGTGAGGTAGCACTGGTTGGTGCGGGTCCTGGCGACCCAGATTTACTTACCCTGCAAGCTTTTCGTTTTATAAAACAAGCAGAAGTTGTTATTTATGATCGTTTAGTCAGCGAAGAAATAATGGCATTACTGCCCGATAATTGTGAAAAAATGTATGTTGGCAAGATGCAGGCAGATCACCGTGTCCCACAAGATGGAATTAACCAATTATTAGTTGACCAAGCACGCTTAAATAAAAAGGTATTACGTTTAAAAGGCGGCGATCCGTTTGTTTTTGGTCGAGGCGGTGAAGAGGCACAATTTTTATTAGCACATCAAGTAGCTTGCCATATTGTGCCGGGCATGACCGCCGCTTCAGCATGCACTGCCTATGTAGGTATTCCATTAACCCATCGCAATATTTCACAAAGTTGTACTTTTATTACGGGTCATCTTCAATCTCAAAAAGAAGGTGCTGTTAATACCCGTTTACCTTGGCATATTTTAGCCGATCCTAAACAAACGGTTGTTTTTTATATGGGGGTTAAAAATTTACCAACAATCATTAACGAGATTATCGCTACAGGCAGAAGTGCAAATACACCAGCTGCATTGATATATAAAGGCACACAAAAAGATCAACAAGTGTATAAAGGTGCATTAGCCGAGTTAAATGATTTAGTGATCCAACATAATATTAAACCGCCAACTCTGATTGTTATTGGTGAGGTCGTCAATGTATTTGACGAGCATAGTTTAAAAAACATCGGCTATTTAGCCGTTTAAAATTTCTGTGGTCAGCCAGTTTTTTGCATCATTACTACTTTCAAAAAACTGGTGAACAATACCTGCATTTTCATAAGCTTTATGACACATAGCTTCAGTAATTGAAGGCGTATCACAAAACCCTAACACTACCGCAATCGCTTTAGTTGACGCCCGTTTTAAAAACTCTACATGATTAGACAGCGCATCAACAATAATCACAGCTTCCCCTCTAGTAATTAATAAAGTGGCATAATTACTTTTATCAATATTTTCCGCAAAAGTTAATATTTTTTTATGCATATAGTCATAAAATTCTATATTACACGGACCTTCTACATCGATAGTTAATATATTATTTTCCCAAAATAAATTACATTCACCATGGCATTTAAATTTATTCATTCAATTACCTTACAACAAATACAATGCATACAAAAAAATAACACTTTCTCACTCTGCAAGAATGCAGCTTTTATGTCATTCAGGCTCATAATCTAAATTGGCTGATAACCAACGCTCGGCTTGCTCTATCGTCATACCTTTGCGTTTAGCATAATCTTCAACTTGATCTTTAGCAACTTTAGCAACAGCAAAATATTTACAATCGGGGTGCGCAAAGTACCAACCACTTACGGCAGCCCCCGGCCACATTGCATAACTTGAAGTTAATTCCATACCAATATTTTTTTCAACATTTAACAGTTTCCATAGCAAACCTTTCTCAGTATGCTCAGGACAAGCGGGATAACCAGGTGCTGGGCGGATACCTTGATATTTTTCACGAATTAAATCGTCATTGGCTAAATTTTCATCGGCAGCATAACCCCAATGCTCTTTACGAATTTGCTCATGTAAATATTCAGCACTTGCCTCTGCTAATCGGTCAGCAACGGCTTTTAATAAAATACTGTTATAAGCATCGTTATCGTCGTCATACAGTTTTACTAAGTCATCAACACCAAATCCCGCAGATACTGCAAATGCGCCCATGTAATCATCAACACCCGATGCTTTATCGGCAACATAATCTGATAAACAACGATTATACTGTCCTGTCGGTTTTTTACTTTGTTGCCGTAACTGATGTAAGGTCATTAATTTTTTTGAGCGTTCTTCATCACTAAAGAGTACTATATCATCTTGCTGACGGTGCGCAGGGAATAAACCAAAAACGGCTTTGGCTTTAATTTTTTGGTTATTAATCACATCATCAAGCATAGCATTGGCATCGTTAAATAATTTAGTCGCTTCCACGCCGACGACTTCATGTTTTAAAATCAATGGATATTTACCAGATAATTGCCAAGTAGTAAAAAATGGCGTCCAATCAATGTAATTGCGCACCACATTTAAATCAAGTTGCTCAATAACCGTTACTCCTAAGTTTTTCGGAGTGACTGGCGTGTAATTTTCAAAACTAATCGGGGTAGCATTCGCTCTCGCTTCGCTTAAAGGGATTAAAGTTGAACGTGGTCCTTTTTTATAATGACGATCGCGAACTCGTTGATACTCCTCATCTTGACGCGCCATAAATGCGGGGCGAAGTTCATCTGATAATAAGTTACTCACCACAGAAACCGCGCGTGATGCGTTTGATACATACACGACAGGATGCTGGTATTGTGGCTCAATTTTTACCGCAGTATGTGCTTTTGAAGTCGTAGCGCCACCAATAAGTAAAGGTAAATCAAAGTTCTGGCGCTTCATTTCTCGAGCAACATGCACCATTTCATCTAAAGATGGTGTGATCAGTCCTGACAAACCAATAATATCGACTTGTTCATCACGGGCGACTTGTAATATTCGCTCGCACGGCACCATTACACCTAAATCAATGATCTCGTAATTATTACATTGTAAAACCACACCCACGATATTTTTGCCAATATCGTGCACATCACCTTTAACCGTTGCTAACAACACTTTACCATTAGTACTTGCTTTGGTTTTTCCGGCTTCAATAAAAGGGTTTAAATGAGCGACGGCTTGCTTCATTACACGTGCTGATTTAACCACTTGAGGTAAAAACATTTCACCCGCACCAAATAAATCCCCCACGATGTTCATGCCGTCCATTAACGGCCCTTCAATTACATCGAGTGGTTTTACCGCGGCTAATCGTGCCTCTTCAGTATCTTCAACAATAAATTCGTTAATGCCTTTTACCAATGAATGCGCTAAACGCTCGTTTATCGGTAATTCACGCCACGCAAGATCCGTTTTGCTATTTTGACTGCCTGCTTGACCACGATATAACTCAGCAACATCAAGTAAACGTTCGGTAGCGCCATCGTCGCTGTTTTGAATAACATCTTCCACGGCTAAGCGAAGATTGTCAGGAATATCAGAATAAATCGCTAATTGACCCGCATTAACAATCCCCATATCCATGCCATTTTTAATGGCGTGATATAAAAATACGGCATGAATTGCTTCACGTACGGGATTATTACCGCGGAAAGAGAACGACACATTAGAAACGCCGCCAGAAATCATCGCATGCGGTAAGTTTTGTTTTATATCCGCAACCGCTTCAATAAAATCAACCGCATAATTATTATGCTCATCAATACCTGTGGCAACGGCGAAGATGTTTGGGTCAAAAATAATATCTTCAGCAGGAAATCCAATTTCATCGACTAAAATACCATAAGCACGTTTACATATTTCATATTTGCGTTTGCGTGTGTCTGCTTGACCTTCTTCATCAAACGCCATGACGATAACTGCGGCACCATAACGACGCAGTAATTCTGCTTGATAACGAAAATTTTCTTCGCCTTCTTTTAAACTAATGGAATTAACAATGCCTTTGCCTTGAATACATTTAAGCCCCTCTTCTAAAATATCCCATTTAGATGAGTCGATCATGATCGGCACTTTAGCAATATCAGGCTCGCCCGCAATAAGGTTTAAAAAACGCACCATTGCCGTTTTTGAATCCAACATGCCTTCATCCATGTTGATATCAATAATTTGTGCGCCGTTTTCTACTTGTTGTAAAGCAACAGCAATTGCTTGATCATAATCTTCAGCCATGATCAAACGTTTAAAAACAGCCGAGCCCGTTACATTAGTACGTTCACCAACATTAACAAAAAGTGAATCGGCGTTAATGGTTAACGCTTCAAGCCCTGATAAGCGACAGGCAATTTCACGCGTTTCAATTTTACGTGGTTTAACGCCCTGTTCAGCTAATTTAGCAACGGTATCGGCCATGCCTTTAATATGTGCTGGTGTCGTACCACAACAACCACCAATAATATTAAGAAAACCGGCTTGTGCCCATTCTTCAATATGAGTATTCATATCATCGACAGTAAAATCGTATTCACCGAAGGCATTGGGTAGCCCTGCATTAGGGTGCGCAGAAACGGCAACATCAGAAATACGACTGAGCTCTTCCACATATTGGCGAAGTTCAATGGGCCCTAAGGCACAGTTTAAACCAAATGAAATCGGCTTTGCATGACGTAATGAGTTATAAAAAGCTTCGGTAGTTTGTCCTGACAACGTACGTCCCGATGCGTCTGTAATTGTACCTGAAATCATTACAGGCAAGCGCACTTGCAATTGCTCAAAAACAGTTTCCACTGCGAAAATGGCCGCTTTTGCGTTTAACGTGTCAAAGATGGTTTCGATCATAATCAGATCTACACCACCTTCAATTAATGCTGTTGTTGATTCGATATAGGCATCTTTTAATTCATCAAAGCTAACATTACGAAACGCAGGATCATTTACATCAGGCGATATAGAACATGTACGGTTTGTTGGCCCTAATACACCCGCCACAAAACGTGGTTTATCGGGATTTTTTTTAGTAAATTCATCCGCTACTTCACGCGCAATTTGTGCTGCAACCAAGTTGATTTCTTGGCTGAACGATTCCATTTCGTAATCAGCCATCGCAATATTTGTTGCATTAAAGGTGTTGGTTTCTAATATGTCAGCACCCGCTTCAAGGTATTGGCGATGAATATCCTTAACGGCCTCAGGTTGAGTTAACACTAATAAATCGTTATTACCTTTTACGTCACATTGCCAATCAGTAAAGCGTTCACCGCGGTAATCGTTCTCTTCATACTTATAGGCTTGGATCATGGTGCCCATAGCACCGTCAAGGATCAAAATACGTTGTGATAATTGTTGTTGAAAAAGTGAAAATGAAGATGAATTATTCACAAACTACTCCGGATTAATTGCTTTAATATTATCAGCATCAAGCTGATATGGGGTTATTTGATACACATAATAGTTAAGCCAGTTAGTAAATAATAGACTACCGTGGCTACGCCATGAATTTTTTGGCTCGACATTCGCATTATTATTGGGATAATAATTTTCAGGCATTTTAGCTTCGCTAGTTAATACATTTAAATCCCGTAAATACTCGTCATGTAATGTACTGGTGTCATATTCGGGATGCCCCGTTAAATAAACCTGTTGTTTATTTGCACTTGCCGCTAAATAAACCCCTGCCTGTTTTGATTCAGCAAGAATTTTAACACCAGGAATACTTAAATAATCGTCTTTATCAATATAACCATAGCGAGAATGCGGCACATTAAAGCTTTCATCAAAGCCTCGGGTTAATTGCTCTTTAGAGTCATTAGGTGAATGTGAGTATAAACCGGATAATTTTTGAGTGCGTAAATGGCGATTAATGCCATAGTGGTAATACAAAGCCGCATGCGCAGCCCAACAAGAAAACATTGTTGAGGTTACATTTTTTTCAGCCCAATCAAATACTTCACAAATTTTTGGCCAAAAACTTACTTGGCTATAATCTAATAACGCCAAGGGTGCACCGGTTATAATTAAACCATCATATTGCTCTTCTTTAACCTCATCAAACAAGCGATAAAACGAATCTAAATGCTCTTTGGGCGTATTTTTAGACGTTTCATTATGAATACGAATTAGCTCAATATTTATTTGCAGCGGCGTATTTGAAAGCATCCGTAAAATCTGCACTTCCGTTTCGATTTTATTTGGCATCAAATTTAAAATGGCTACTTTCATGGGACGAATATCTTGATTGACGGCCCGATATTCAGACATCACGAAAATATTTTCATCACCAAGTATATCAAGCGCGGGCAATTGATCAGGAATTTTAATGGGCATAATATTAAACCTACTAAAGAGTAAAAAAATAGCAAAAAACATAATCTGAATAGCTATTTTGTCATGTTACTTAGATTTCTAGCTATGTCAACATCTAAACGTTTAGATGGCCATAATAACACCAATTCTATTAAGTTATTTCCCACTCAGCGAGAATTAAAAGGCTTATAGGTAAGGCATTGATTGAAGAGAATGGTTGTTCCCTTGTCGAAGTTAATAACGCAGCATATGAGCCTTTAAAACTCACCCTTTAGGAGCTCATTAGCAAACTGATAACATCACAAAATTGAAAAAATATAGATCACTATGTTTAATCAATTTTGTTTGTTCTAAGCTCGCTAATGCTGCTCTGAGGTGGGAATAAATTTAATGGAATTGGTATAAGCATAGTGGTGTAAACAAACTTGCTAAAATTCAAAATACAAAAAAACCACTAACAAGTAGTGGTTTTCTGGGAGGTTGTCATTAATATTACTTATTTAGTATGTGCTTCTTCTTTTTCTGCGTTTTGTTTTTTATCTTTCATTCGCCGCGTTTTAAAGTCAGAATTACTCGTCCATTTCGGCCAATCGTTATTCATCGCAAGTTTACTTGCTATATCAACCATTAACTCAATATCTTGTTTCATTCCACCTAATGACCATTGAGGTGAATAGTCGTCAGATTCCTTATGATAACGATTACTTATATAATCGGGATCGGTATCACCTAAACTCATAAACAATAAACTAGGTACACCTTGCTTTGCTAAAGAAAAATGATCGGATCGAAAAAACAAACCGTTTTGTGGTCTAGGATCAAGCTTTACTTTACGGTGTTGTTTATTTGCTGCAACTGCTAAATAATTTTCTAGCTCAGACATATGGTTACCATACTGTAAAATATAATCCACACCATCAAGTGCATTCATTCCGTCAATATTTAGCATAGCGACAATATTTTTTGTAGGTACTACACCGCCACGCGCAAATAATTCAGAACCAATTAACCCCGCTTCCTCAGCAGTATAATTAACAAATAATAATGAACGTTCAAAGGGTTTAATACGATGCTGGGCTATCATCATTCTCGCAATTTCTAAAGTTCCGGCAACACCAGTAGCATTATCTATTGCACCGTTATAAATTTTTTGACCCGTTGGTGTTTGCTTAGTCCCAAAATGATCCCAATGAGCACTAACAACGATATATTCGTTAGGTTTTTTACTGCCCTTTAATAACGCGACCACATTGTGTGATTTTGCATTTTTGATCTTGGTATTTAATTGCAAATTCGCGTTGAGCTTCAACGATAGTGCTTTAAAGTTAGGGCTTAACGCCTGTTGCTGTAAACTAGCTAAATCTAAACCTGCACGCGTAAATAATTTTTCGCTTGCCTGGTATGTTAACCAGCCCATTATTGGTAACTTAGTGCCGTTTTTTTCATTATCAATAAGTGTATATTTACTACCCGTATTTGAGCTTTCTACCACACTCCAAGGATAACCTGCGGGTGCTGTTTGATGAATAATAAATACCGCTTTAGCCCCCTGTCTTGCTGCTTCTTCATATTTGTAGGTCCAACGACCATAATATGTCATCGCATTACCGGTAAATAGTTTATCATTTTGCGTAGCGAAGCCAGGATCATTAATCAGCATGACCACTGTTTTCCCTTTTACATCAAGTCCTTGATAATCATTCCAATGGTATTCAGGCGCATTAATCCCATAACCAACAAAGACAACCTCTGATGATGCCAAATTAATTTGTGGCTTTATTTGTTCCGTTCTTGCAGTAAAATCAGTACCCGCTTTAAAGTTAAGGCTACCAATTTTCAAGCTCATGCTTTGTTCTGGGGTAAGTTTTGCCATGGGCACATCTTGAAAAAATTTTCCATGATCAGCGCCGGTTAAACCGATTTCCTTATATTGGTTAGCTAAATAATTAATAGTAAGGTATTCCCCTTTGGAAATTGGTCCTCTACCCAAAAATTTATCTGATGCTAATATTTTTATATCTCGATGCAAATTAGCTAAATTAACTTGTGATATAGGTAGAGATGTTGCAGCACAGCAACAAGAAAACAATAGAAATAAACTCATGAAAATATTAAGCTTCAATTTTGTTATAGCGTTTCGAAAGGTACAAATAATATATTTCATTGTTCTTGTTCTTCTTTAAGTTTATGAATAGATAAAGATTACATCACTATATATTATTCTACTCAAATATACAGTGCCATAAACACTGGGATGATTTATAGCAGATAAAGGACACAATAAAGCAAAAAACCACTAACAAGTAGTGGTTTTTATATGCTTTAAAAGCGCTAAATTTATTTGGCAACCGCTTCTTCTTTTTTCTCTTTTTCTTTTTCTTTTTCTTTTTCTGGTTTATTCAAAAATAAATCACGGAGTTTAGTATCTAAATCTTTCGCCATTTCTGAATGTTCTTTTAAATATTGCGTAGCATTTGCTTTACCTTGGCCAATACGTTCTCCATTACAGCTATACCAAGCACCCGCTTTTTCAACCATTTTATGCTGAACACCTAAGTCGATTAATTCACCAAAACTGTTAATGCCTTCGCCATATAGAATTTGAAATTCAGTTTGTTTAAATGGAGGGGCAATTTTATTTTTAACTACCTTAACACGGGTTTCATTACCGACAATTTCATCACCATTTTTAACCGCGCCAATACGTCGAATATCTAAGCGAACTGAGGCATAAAACTTCAACGCATTACCACCCGTAGTGGTTTCAGGGTTACCAAACATTACCCCAATTTTCATACGAATTTGATTGATAAAAATCAGCATGGTATTTGATTTTTTTAAATTACCCGTTAATTTGCGCATCGCTTGCGAAAGCATACGTGCTTGTAAACCCATATGTGAGTCGCCCATATCGCCTTCAATTTCAGCTTTTGGTGTTAATGCCGCAACTGAGTCAACCACGATAACGTCAACCGCACCAGAACGCGTTAACATGTCACATATTTCTAATGCTTGTTCACCCGTATCAGGCTGAGAGACTAATAACTCGTTTATATTTACACCGAGTTTTCCTGCATAAATAGGATCAAGTGCGTGCTCTGCATCAACAAACGCACAAACTTTACCATCGCGTTGTGCTTGGGCAATAACTTCTAAGGTTAGTGTCGTTTTACCACTAGATTCAGGGCCATAAATTTCAACAACACGACCTAAAGGTAAGCCACCTGCTCCAAGCGCGATATCTAACCCTAATGAGCCTGTAGAAATAGTTTCTACATCCATTGTAGTATTATCGCCCAATTTCATAATTGAACCTTTACCAAATTGACGTTCAATTTGAGTTAACGCGGCGCTTAATGCTTTTTCTTTATTTTCGTCCATTACAATCTCACACTTATAATTAGTTAGATTAGCTATTAGGTAGCTCTTCTTTGCTTTGATGAAACTAGTATACTGTACAATCGTACAGTATCAAGTTTTTTTACAAACTTTTTTTATAAGCTATAAAAATAAGACACATGATACTTTTTACTTATTGATATTAAATAACTTTTTAACAGTTAATAACTTTTTTGAAATTACTTTAAAAAAGTTATTAAGGCACATTACAAAAGGAAATAGTAATTTTATATTTAGTAAAGCCATTTATTTTTGTACTATGACTAGACATAACTAGCCCTTTCGAATGTTCCAGATAAAAACGTTAATTGATATTAAGACGATTTGGTTTAAAAATTAATTACTAAGGCGTGATTTTCACTTAATCAATACAGATTTACTGCCATTAATTTACTCTTTTACGAAGGCCATTTTTCTTCTTATGTAGGCTATTTGTTCAGCTAAAGGTAAGTTTTTTGGGCAAGTATCTTCACAGCCAAGTAAGGTCATACAACCAAAAACGCCATTTTCTGTGCCTATTACTTCATAATAATCAGCGTCAGTGCGTTCGTCTCTTGGATCAAGTTTATACCTGGCGATTTGATTTAAACCAACGCCGCCAATAAAGTCTTCCCGCATTTGTGCGGTACCGCAAGCAGCAATGCAACAGCCACACTCTATACAGCGTTCTAATTCATAAATGTCTTCCGCAAGTTTTGGTTCCATTTTTTCTTCAACTTTACAAAGATCTATCGAGGTTTCTTTTGAATGAATCCATGTTCCAAGCCTTTCAGACATGCCGCGCATCCATACGCCTGTGTTTACACTTAAATCACCAATTAATTTAAAGCCGGGTAACGGTGCTAAGTTGATAATATTGGGTAGATCTTTTGTTAACGTGCGGCAGGCTAAATCAGGTTTACCGTTTATCAGCATGGCGCAACTTCCACAAATTCCGGCTCGACAAACGAAGTCGAATTGTAAGGTGGGATCTTGTGTTTCTCGAATTTCGTTGAGGGCAATAAATAAGGTCATCGACGGTGCTTCTTCAACGGTATAGGTTTGGCTGTGCACCTTGCTATTTTCATCAGCAGGATTATGCCTAAAAATGTTAAATGTTAATACTCGTGCGCTATCTATTTGAGTCACTGGAATATTATTTGAAGGCACTGTGTTTGTAACCACTTTATTTGAAAGCATTAGTTTTCATCCGATAATCGAGCGTTTCTTCCCCTCAACATTTCGGGGAGTAAGTGTTTATAAGGCATTAATTTAGTTTGTAATAATGCTTTGTTTTGAGCATCATTTTTTTCGGCTATATTAATTTCTGCTCTAATTTTTTCTATTTCAGTAATTCTTGTGGCGGTATCAGGATGATCGATTCTATCCTTTGCGCCATAGCCACGCCAATTTGGTGCCACTTCCATTTCATTAATGTTAATTGCTTCGTAATTCAGTGTCGGCAATTGATCTTGCTCTGATGGCCATGTGGCTAATGTTCGGTTTAACCATTTTTGGTCATCTCGAAGCGGAAAGTCTTCTCTGCTGTGCGCACCTCGGCTTTCTTCTCGTTGCAGTGCACCATAGGCAGTACATAACGAAAGCTTTAACATTTTTTGTACTCTATAAGCCGCTACCAACTCTGGATTAGCGCCTTTTTCACTGGCATGAACACGAATTTTTTGAGATCTTTTACGTAATAATGTTAATTGTTCTATTGCATGAACCAGTTTGCTTTTAGTTCTAAATATAGCAACATTGTTGGTCATAATTTCTTGCATTTCATGCATGATTTTAAAGGGATTTTCAGTATTATCTTGATTATAAAAAGCCGCAAGTTTGTTTTTTTCTTGTTCATAAAAATTCGTGATTAGTGACGTTGATATATTAATAGCACTGTTATCACTGTCTAAAAAGTCGGCCATATATTCACCTACTATCATGCCTGCAACTACCGTTTCAGCCACTGAATTTCCACCTAGGCGATTAAACCCGTGCAAATCCCAACATGCAGCCTCTCCGCATGAATATAAGCCTAAAAGGCTAGGACATTGTCCTTTATAATCTGTTCTAACGCCGCCCATCGAATAATGTTGAGCAGGTCTTACCGGAATAAGATCTTTAACCGGATCTATACCAAGAAAATACTGGCAAATTTCTTTTACTTCGCGCAATTTGGTGTTGATATGGTGCTCGCCAAGTAATCTGATATCAAGCCATAAGTGCTCGCCAAATCTTGATTTAACCCCAAAACCTTTCGCTATATGCGTTTCCATCCACCGAGATACCACATCACGTGAGGCAAGCTCTTTCTTTTCTGGTTCATAATCGGGCATAAAACGATGTAAATTAGCATCTAATAATAAGCCGCCGTCGCCTCGACAACCTTCTGTCACTAATATCCCTGCTGGAAATATAGCAGTTGGATGAAATTGTACTGCCTCCATATTACCAAGCGCTGCAATTCCAGTTTCTAGTGCAAGTGCTGCCCCCATACCTTCATTAATTACCGCATTGGTTGTTGAGCGATATATTCGTCCAAAACCGCCTGTACCAATGCACGTCGCTTTAGCGATATAAGTGACCAATTCACCTGAAATAAGATTACGCGCAATAACGCCAGCGCAGCGCTTTCCATCGTGAATTAATGACAAAGCTTCCATCCTTTCGTGCACGGGTATGTCGTTAGCAATTGCCTGATTACTCATGGTATATAACATTGAATGCCCAGTACCATCGGCTACATAACAAGTACGCCACTTTTGTGTACCGCCAAAGTTACGTGCCGTGATCAAGCCGTGTGCGTTATCAGCTTCAGTAATTGTTACTTGTTTTCCGTCAATAACACTTTGGTGATCACCTTTTTCTACTCTATTCCACGGAACACCCCAAGCGGCGAGTTCTCTTACGGCTTTTGGTGCGGTATCAACAAACATACGCACCACTTGTTGATCTGCCCCCCAATCACTGCCTTTGATAGTATCAATAAAATGTACGTCTTCGTTATCACCTTCGCCTTTTTGGCTGTTGGCTAAACTTGCTTGCATGCCACCTTGTGCTGCCGCTGAATGCGATCTTTTAGGTGGAACTAAACTTAAACAAAGTACCTCATGCCCTCTTTTTTTCATGCCGATTGCGGCTCTTAATCCGGCTAAACCACCCCCTAACACTAACGCGTCTGTATGTATAATTTTCATGATTATTCCCGCACGGTTGTTTTAGGCGTAGGTGAAGGTTGTATTAGCACTTGATCGGTTGGAATGTATCTTTCACCAACCTTATCAGCATGTTGATAACCAATTTTAATATAAGCAAACAAGGTAGCTAAACCCAGTACAATAAAAAACACAGTAAGTGCCCATTTAAGCCGTTGTAATCGTTTTCTCCCTTTTTTTATGTCTTTACCAACAAACCACCCCCACTTCATGGCTAAACGATACAAGCCAATACCGCCGTGAATTTCAACGACAAACAGTAAAAGTAAATAGAGCGGCCACATTCGCCCTGACCATACTCTGTCTGATGACGCATAAGGACCAATATCTGCGGGATGCAGCATAAGTTGATACAAATGCACCGTGACCAGAAAAAACAAGATAAACCCTGTTAACACTTGGATATACCATAAGATCGTATCACCATGTTTAAATCGTGATAAATGGAGATGTAAGGCACTAATTTCTTTTTCTTTGCTTGGAAATTTCCGAAGGGCTAAGGCAGCGTGAACAAAAATTAACGTAAAAATAATTAACGCCACGATAGACACTAAAATGGGGTAGGATTGACCAAATAGAGGTTTACCTTCAAACATTTTTGCTACCCAATACATGGCATCATGGCTAATTAAAATACTTGATACGAAAAGCATATGTGCCCACATAAATAACGCAAGTAGTAAACCTGTAGTGCTTTGCATTAAATCCAGCCGTGCTGGCCATCGGTTAATTTTTGTTATCATGTTAAATTCAATCTTTATGATTTGTGAATTAAACCCAATTTAGGTTAACTATTTTCCAACAATTAAAACGTATATTTTACACTCAGGCCAAAGGTACGTGGATTCACATAAACATTACGTCGCGTACCAAAAAAGCTTTTTTCACCTAAAATAATAGCAGTATTTTGGTTTGTAAGGTTTCGTGCCCATAAAAAGAAACTAAAGCCATTGCCTAATGGTTCTAATCCTACACTGGCATTAACAATACCGTAACCATCAACCCGCCCAATAGCAAGGGTTTCGCCATCAGCAAGGGAAATTTGGCTTAAACCATCAAGATCGGTATTGTAATCATCTTGATAGTTATAACTTAGTAACGCAGACAACTCTGCATTAAGTGCCGGCACTGGATAATAATACTGTGCACTTAAATTAAAGGTAAAATCTGAAACACCTGGTAATTTTTTACCTGAAAGATCTTCACCATTACTGCCGCCAGCAGGAAATTTAGCAAATTCAGCATCAAGTAATCCTAACGCTGCACTGATCTGAAAATCATTGGTTACCTGATACTGTAAATCCAATTCTAGGCCTCGTGTATCCACCTTCGCAGCATTACGAATACTTAATGCTGTTGTACCCGCAGCAAGGTTTATTAATTGATTAATTTGATAATCGTCATAGGTTGAATAGAAAATCGCACTACTAAACGTTACTCGTTGATCAAAAAGGTGCCCTTTAATACCTAGTTCGTAACTCGCAACAGTTTCTTTATTAAATTCTATGCCCGCATCAAGTTGTGCTTGGGTTAAAAAGTCAACATTGTAACCTCCACTTTTATAGCCAGTCGCATACTTTACGTAAGCATTAATATCTTCATTCAGGTGATAATTTAAAGAAATTAACGGTGAAAAATCATTATCGCTCCTGTTATCAATTACTTGGCCATTAGCTAATTTAAAGATAGGAATAACGGGGATACCTGTGACGGGATCTATGCTTGAAATAGTCCAATCAACCTCTTTTTCTTCGCGAGAATAACGGAAACCCATGTTTAACGTAAAGGCATCATTGAATCGATAATTGCTGTTAAAAAAAGCGGCATAACTTGTGGTTGCTACATCACCTATGGTACTGAGAAGGCCGGGATGAAAGGCCGCTAACATATAAATTGAGGTAGGATCGCCCATTGAAGCGCCCAACTCAAAAGCACTGCGAGGAACTCCAGTAAAGAGTGAAAGTGTTTCATCTCCAACAGTTGGTAATCTTTGAGTGTGAGCATCTTGTTGATAATAATACAAACCCGCGACATATTGAAAATCGCCCTCTGGCGAAATTAACTGTAATTCTTGACTCCACTGAGCATAGTCATCAATGTAATCTAGATAAGAAACGGATTCTTTGGAAAAGTCAAAATCGTTAATATATTGTACATAAACATTGCGATGACCAGTAATTGATTTGATGGAATAGTTGTTAGCTATACCCCAATCAATTGTTAGTATTTCGCCTTTAATGTTTCTATTTTCATGCGGGTCCACATCAAAACTGACTTTGTTGTGTGCTGGAGATTCAGAATTTTTCGCGGTACCTAATGTATTGGTAATGGGCTCACCGTCAAATGACAAACGGTCTGAATGTAATTTATCAAAAGAAAAGTTCACTTCAACATCATCAAAAGGTGTGGCTTTTATTTGGCCTCGGTAAGCGTAACTGTCTTGTTCATTTAACCAATTTCCTGTTACTACATTCTCAGTAAAGCCTGCCCGTTGATATTTATTAACACTAAATTTAGCCACAACATTATCACCTAGCGGCGTATTAATCATCGCTGAATATTGTTTTAAATTATAATTACCAACAGAAACCCCTACTGCACCGCCAAACTCATCATTAGGCTTTTTAGAAATAAGATTAATGGCTCCAGCCACATTATTTTTACCAAATAGTGTCCCCTGCGGACCTCGAAGCACTTCAATACGCTCAAGATCATATAAATCTTGATTATGGGCTGGGGATTGCCCGATATAAACACCGTCTAAGTACAAGCCAACTCTAGCATCAAAGCCAATATTTCGACTTGCTGAACCGACACCACGAATAGAAATACTTGAAGAAAAATCATTGGTGGTTGTCATCGTTAAATTGGGAACAAACTCAGCAACTTCATTTAACTGACGTATACCCGTTTTGCCAATGTTCTCACTATTAAAACTGGCGATTGAAATGGGTACGTCTAAAATATTTTCTACACGTTTTTGTGCCGTAACGGTAATAACTTCTACTTCTTGCTCTTGTGTATTCTGCTGCGCTGGTGATTCATTAGCTGATACAGCAAAGCTTAATGCTGATATGAAACATAAGGTTAAAAACTTACCTGTAGACTCTTTAAGCGATAATTGAAAATTGCTCATTTAGCTATTCCTTTATAAACTCTTTTATTTTTATAGGGTATTTACAGTTAAATCGCACTAAGCAAGAATATTTTCAGCAATTAACATTAATAGAAAAAACATACTGAACCGTCTGGTGTATTGAAAAGCATGAGGCGCAAACCATAAAGGCCAAACTTCTTGGCGAAATCCTTCTGGCATTTCAGTGGGGCGTGGTTGGCTAAATACCTTGTATGTTTGAAATAGCGTAGGTAAAACAAGCAGTAAGAGTAAAACGCTTGAGCCTAAGTATCCGCTAATATAAAGGTAAGTGGCTAACACGTATTGGCTTAACATAATAATTTGTGCGACTTTGCGGGATTTGTGTTCCCCTAATAAAACAGGTAGTGAATAAATACCTTTACTTTTATCCATGTCTATTTTGTCTATATGCTTACCAAAAATAACCGCTGTTGGTGCTAACGCATATAAAGTGCCGATTAAAGCAGCAGCCATACTCCATTCACCGCTTACAACAAAATATGTGCCACCAACCATTAAAGGGCCCCAAACAAGTAAAACAGACAATTCACCTAAGGCTAGTTTTTTCAAAGGCCAAGTATAAAACAAAACAAAAAACGCACCTGAGAGCATTAGCCAGAGTACTTCAACTCCTCGTAAATATATAATTGCTACGCCACAAATAATTGCTAGTAAGCCTGTAACAACGATATAACCCATTAGTTGTTTTTTCGTCAATAATTTACCTTCTAATACATGGGTACCGTATTGCGTGCGAAAATAATTTCCTTCGTCGACTCCTCGAATCGAATCAGTATAGTCATTGAGTAAATTATTGGTGGCATGCGCCAATATTAAGCCCAAAACACATAGAATGGATATGCTAATATCAATAGAACCATGACTTAGCGCAATAAGTATGCCGATCATTGCGGAACTAAAGGTCATTATTGTCACAGAAAATCGTGAAGCAATTAACCAACGAGTGAATATCCCAAAAGTATCCCATTGTGTTTTATTAACTTGCGGTACTGTTCTTAATGCTTGAACCCAAATAGCTTCTGACATACTAAACCCTCTTTAAAATATATTTTTTATATTATGCTTTTTAGTTTTTTTTAAAAGCTCGATTACATCAATAAGCGGAACAATTTTAATCTGTCACACCCTAGTTTTATATTGTCTTGTTAACCCTGAACATAAACTTATCTTTTAAACTTATTAATTAACAGGGTTTTAGTTAGTATCATAAGATCTTATTCATGTAAAATATATGAATATTTTGGATGTATTTTTACAACCAAATAACTTAAATCTCTCAATCTTATCCAATCTCATAAACATGAATTTTATCCCATTTAAATGACGACAAAATTATTACAAGCATAACAATATGAATTAACGATAAACTTTATATCTATCAAAAAATTCGTTAACTATCTCATTTTAATTTAGTGTGATTTAGGCGATGAATGATTTGTCACTAACGAACACAACAAAACCAAGCATGAGCGGCATCTACAAATTGGTAACCATTTAAAATAATTGATTTTTTGCCAAGTATTTTATCGTTGAATTGTGCGAGCCTTTTTACGGTATATTACTTTATGGCGCATTAATTGGTGTACTAATCTCCAATATTGGTCTTATATTACAGGTTGATCAAATGTAATTCAGTTCCATTTACAGTTAATGGATAGATAGATGGAGAATGCGAAGAAATAAGCCCCCTTCACGCCCATATATAATTCTAAACTTAATTACAATAAACTACAGCTGTTAAACAAGGATAAATACCGTTGGCTTTTCTTTATATATTTTCTGGGCTTCCCAGTTCAGGTAAAAGCACTTTAGCGACTCAACTTAGTAAATATGTAGGAGCAACCTACTTAAGAGTTGATACTATTGAGCAAGCTTTAAAAGATTTATGTGGTTTGAATGTTTATGCTGAGGGCTATCAACTAGCATATCGATTGGCGTCAGATAATTTAATGCAAGAGTTGTCGGTAGTTGCTGATTCTTGTAATAGTGTTTCTGAATCTCGAGAAAAATGGGAACAAACTGCTATTGATTCCAACGCAGAATATATAAATATTGAAGTTGTTTGCTCTGATCCAGTCGAGCATAAATTTAGAGTTGAAAACCGTAATTCACCTGTTAAAGGATTAATTTTGCCAACATGGGAAAAGGTTAAAAGTAGAGAGTATAAAGCGTGGGACTCAAAAATAATTTCTATCGATACAGCTGGCAAATCAATTACTCAATCAACAAATGAACTTATTAAAAAGCTAGGTTTATAAATGCACCTAACAATATGATAAACACCATTATAAACATTAAGTTAAAAACTTATCCGTGTTCATCCATAAGATTTCAAGTAACTTATTATGACGCTGTTAAAAAGGAAGTTGGTATACTTTACTTAAACGTGGAATATTCTTAAGGAACATTTAATTGAAATTTATATGTAAAATCATTTTTTTAGGCTTAGCTTTATTCGTTTTATCCTCTTGCTCTAAGAGTGACCAAATCGCAGATCCTGATTTCATCCCCAAAAATACTAAACATAGTTTTTCAGCAAAAAACAGCCCTATCGTATTTATTGATGAAGCACATAATAATTTTCATACGGCAAATGGCAGATACAAACCATTTACCCAAGTATTAATAAGTGATGGTTACACTGTAAAACCTAGCAAAGAAAAGTTTACGTTAGAATATTTGAAGCAAGCAAACATACTAGTAATTGCCAATGCGCTTGACAAAAATAGACGGGACTGGACTCCTCCATTTGGTGATGCATTTGAGCCAAGAGAAGTTGCAGCCGTTAAACAATGGATAACCCAAGGCGGTTCTGTTTTTTTAATCGCTGATCATATGCCATTTCCAAAGTTTATTGATAAATTAGCGGTTGCTTTTGGTTTTAAGTTTAATAATGGCCATGTCGGCGACGCCATATTCCGCATTGATAACAACACCCTTA